>UMGS01015697.1_pt1 | contig 180023 bp, 158 predicted proteins | sample 1965341 | NCBI WGS metagenome assembly UMGS01 (sample SAMEA4836079, study PRJEB28245) | human gut metagenome | biome: gut microbiome; material: fecal sample | place: Denmark | collected 2008 | reverse complement strand
AAGCTTGCTCCTTTTTTTTATATATATGATATAATAATATAAATTGTATAATTTGTAATTTTAAAAGAGTTTTATTAAGAGGAGGAATTATGTTACATAACTTCGGACTCTATAAACGTCCACTACTTACAGTACTTGCTGTACTACTCACAACTGCATTTACAACAGCCAGTGCCGCTATGATCGATTTGAGTCAGCTAACACCAAATACAACGCAACCTGTGGTTCTTAGCACTATACAAAGTAACACAAGTAATGAGGCTTCTACATTGACCCCTAAAACAAATATGGAGCCTGTCATAAAAGTAGCTGCCACACCAACATCTACACCAATTTCTGGAGTTTCAGAAAAAGCAACTATTAATGCTACTAGTACAAGTCATGATGGTCACTTGGAAAACTTTCCAAGCCGCAAAGTAACTATTGTTGTACCAGCAAATTTGCGCAATGAAAACACAGCTCAATTTGGTCACTACATGACAGATCGCTTATCAAATACACTTAAATATCCTTACTATGATACAACCATTGTAAGTACTAACACACCAACTGCAGAAATTAAAGCCGCTGATCTTGCTCAAATTGCAGAGGCCCAAAATTCTGAAATCGTTATTATGCCTGTACCATTACAAGACGTATATGTACAAGTTAATACTATTAACAGCCCAGATCCATACAATAAGGATAATCATGAAATTTATATCGCTGCAAAGGTTAATGCCCTTTTATACTATTATGATGTAAACGATAAGGTAATCCATACTGTTCGTACGGGCTTCAACCAAACTGATGACTCTTTAACTATGCCAACACATAAATCAGTTTGGAACAAAGTTATGACTATATTACTTGATAAATTACCATACAAACGAATTCCAACAGACCGTGACCGTTACCAAGCACCTGGTATCAATTCTGAGGCACCTGTTGTACTAGATTTTCAAGTAGAACAACCTAAGAATACTGCGTACTCCTTAAAAGGTGTGAGCGTTTTATAATCAAAATTAGAAAGATAAAAAGGCTAGCCAGCTGGCTAGCCTTTTTCTTATAACATTTTTGTAACATGCAAGCGCAATAAGGCACGTTGCAATGCTGCTTCCGCTCTTTCTACATCAATATCAGGTGTAGGATTTGATAACCGACCTTCAGCACGCTCTTTAGCTCGACGAGCACGTTCCACATCAATGGATGTTGGATCTTGACAGTCAGGGGTTACAATACTCACCTTATTATGTTCAATTTCACAGAAGCCCCCAAATACAGCATATTCACGAGATGTTCCATCTGGTTGATCAATGCGTAAAGGTGCCAAGTCTAATGCGATAATCATAGGTGCATGGTTTGGCAAAATACCAAAAGCACCATCGATAGCTTTACCTACAAAGAATGTAGATTTGCCTTCGAATACAATCGCATCAGGTGTAATTATCTGTAGGGTCATAGGTTCCGCCATGGATTATTCCCCCTTCTCTTGCATTTCCTTTGCTTTTTGAACGGCTTCATCTATGGTACCAACCATGTAGAATGCACCTTCTGGCAATTCATCATGTTTACCATCCAAGATTTCTCTGAAGCCTCTCAATGTTTCGGACAATGGCACATATTTACCAGGAGAACCGGTAAATACTTCTGCTACGAAGAATGGTTGACTCAAGAAACGTTGAATCTTACGAGCGCGAGATACAGTGAGTTTATCTTCGTCAGACAATTCTTCCATACCGAGGATTGCGATAATATCTTGAAGATCGCGATATTTTTGCAATACTTCTTGTACTCCACGAGCTACTGCGTAGTGCTCTTCACCAAGTACATGTGGGTCCAAAATACGGCTTGTAGAGTCCAGAGGATCCACCGCTGGATAGATACCAAGTTCCGCAATGGAACGAGACAATACTGTTGTCGCATCCAAGTGAGCGAATGTCGCTGCTGGAGCCGGGTCAGTCAAGTCATCGGCAGGTACATATACAGCTTGTACGGAGGTAATAGAGCCTTCTTTTGTAGATGTAATACGCTCTTGCAATGCCCCTACGTCATTAGCCAATGTAGGTTGGTAACCTACGGCAGATGGCATACGACCTAAGAGGGCGGATACTTCGGACCCCGCTTGAATAAAGCGGAAGATGTTATCGATGAACAAGAGCACGTCTTGTTTTTTCACATCACGGAAGTATTCAGCCATTGTAAGACCAGTAAGACCTACGCGCATACGAGCCCCTGGTGGCTCATTCATTTGTCCATATACGAGGGCTGTTTTATTGATAACGCCAGACTCTTTCATTTCGTTCCACAAGTCATTACCTTCACGAGTACGTTCCCCTACACCGGAGAATACGGAATAGCCGCCGTGCTCTGTAGCAACATTGTGAATCAATTCCATAATCAATACGGTTTTACCTACACCGGCACCACCGAAAAGACCGATTTTACCACCTTTTACGTATGGAGCGATAAGGTCAACGACCTTAATACCTGTTTCCAAGATTTGTGTATCTGGAGAAAGGTCATCAAATTTAGGTGCTGGACGGTGAATAGGCCATTTTTCATCAGCCACAACTGGAGCTGGATCATGGTCTACAGTTTCACCAAGTACGTTAAAGATACGACCCAATACGCCTTCCCCTACAGGAACGGAAATTGGAGCACCAGTATCTTCTGCTTCCATATTACGTGTCATACCGTCAGTAGAACTCATGGCAACGCAACGAACTGTATCGTCGCCTAAGTGTTGCATAACCTCTACTACGATTTTTTGTCTATCGTGTGCCTTGTGGTCATGGTAGATGTGGATGGCGTTGTAGATAGCTGGTAAATGACCAGCATCAAAGCGCACGTCTACAACTGGGCCGATGACCTGCACAACTTTACCAATATTATTACTCATCGACAGATGTCTCCTTATCTATTGCAAGGCATTAGCGCCACCAACGATTTCAGAAATTTCGTTTGTAATACTAGATTGACGCAACTTGTTGTATTCAAGGCCTAAGGACTCAATGAGTTCCCCTGCATTATCTGTAGCCGATGTCATGGCCGTCATACGAGCACCTAATTCACTAGCTGCAGATTGCAACAATCCATTATAAACTGTAATTTCTAAGTATTTTGGCAGCAACGCCTCCAAGACGGATACGGCGGACGGCATGAAATCATACTCTTCGCCTTTTACCTCATCTTGTGGTTGCTCTATTGGCAACAAGCGCTCAGCCTGTGCAATTTGCGTCATAGAATTTACAAAACGTGTATAGATCATGATGACTTCGTCTACTTCATGACGTTCATATAGTGAAAGTGCTTCATGCATAATAGTACGCGCATGTTCATAGGATGGTTTATCCGAGAAGCCCGCATAAGACTTATCGATGCGAACACCTCTAGATTTCATGCTGTCTCTAGGCTTTCTGCCTGCCGTGATAACACGGTATGTATCAGGAGATTTACCATGTAATTGTTCCATGGCAAATTTCAATACATTAGACGAAAATGCCCCTGCAAGACCTTTATCTGCACCTACTACAATATAGCAAGTGCGCTCTACAGGTCGCACATCTAAAAGAGGACTTTCAAAGCCTTCTAAATCACTATTAGACATATGACGCAAGATTTGCCCTATCTTTTCTGCGTAAGGACGAGTAGCTTCCGCTTTTGTTTGTGCCCTACGAAGACGAGCAGAAGCTACCATCTTCATCGCTTTTGTAATTTGTTGCGTATTGGTAACACTTTTTATGCGTTTTCGCAAATCTTGTGCACTAGCCATACATTACGCCTCCTTACGAGACACTAATGTATGTGTAGAGCCAAATGCTTCAACACATTCTGGGATTGCTTGCTTCAATAGATTTTCAGTTTCTTCGTCAATTTTCTTAGACGTTTCAATGTTAGTGATGATTTCAGGGTAATTTGCTTTTACATAGCGTAAAAGTTCAGATTCAAAGGACAATACATCTGCCACTTGAATATCTGCTAAGTACCCTTTAGTACCAGCGTACAGGTTGATAACCATTTCCGCTACGCTCATAGGCTCATATTGACCTTGTTTCAACATTTCAGTTAAGCGTTCACCGCGATCAAGTTGAGCGCGTGTAGCCGCATCAAGGTCAGAACCAAACTGAGCGAAAGCAGCCAACTCACGATATTGAGCAAGGTCCAAACGCAATTGGCCCGCCACTTGCTTCATCGCTTTAGTTTGTGCGCTACCACCTACACGGGATACGGACAAACCTACGTCAACAGCTGGACGAATACCAGAATAGAACATATCTGTTCCCAAGAAAATTTGACCATCAGTAATAGAAATTACGTTTGTTGGAATGTATGCAGATACGTCACCTGCTTGTGTTTCAATGATTGGCAACGCTGTAATAGAACCTCCACCAAGTTCAGATGAAAGTTTCGCAGCCCGCTCTAATAGACGACTGTGTAAGTAGAATACGTCACCTGGATATGCTTCACGCCCTGGTGGACGGCGCAATAATAGGGACATAGCACGATATGCAGCCGCTTGTTTTGTTAAGTCATCATATACGCATAATACGTGTTTACCTTGGTACATAAAGTATTCACCCATGGCAACACCAGCATATGGTGCAATGTATTGAAGAGGTGCACCTGTGGAAGCACTCGCAGAAACTACGATTGTATATTCCATAGCGCCTGCTTCTTCAAGCTTTTGCACTACGCGAGCAACCGTAGATTCTTTTTGACCAATAGCTACATAAATACAAATAACATCTTTGCCTTTTTGGTTCAAAATAGTATCTAAGGCAATCGCAGTTTTACCTGTACCACGGTCACCGATGATAAGCTCACGTTGACCACGGCCGATTGGTACCATCGCATCAATCGCTTTAAGACCTGTTTGCAATGGTTCGTTTACGGATTGACGATCCGCAATACCAGGTGCTGGATGTTCGATAGGACGACGTTCTGTAGCTTGAATAGCACCCTTGCCATCAAGAGGTTGACCAAGAGGATTTACTACACGACCAATCAAGGCATCTCCAGCAGGAACGTCCATAATTTTGCCAGTACGACGCACTTGGTCTCCTTCTTTAATCAAGAAGTCATCACCTAATAGTACGGCACCAACATTATCTAATTCTAAGTTCAAAACCAAGCCATATACGCCGTGTGGTAATTCTAGCAACTCACCGGCCATGGCTCTTTCAAGACCATAAATATGGGCGATGCCATCCCCTACGTCGAGAACAGTACCCACGTCATCGACATTGAGGTCAACATCATAGTCCTGAATCTGCTGTTTGATTATAGCAGTGATTTCTTCAGGCTTCATTTTCATATATACCCATTCACCCCTATCTAATAGAGTTCGTTCTTAATAAAGATTTTTCTAATTCCTCTAAACGACGAGATACAGAACCATCAATGCGTTTATCTCCTACTTGGATAACGATACCACCCATAATTGATGGATCTTGGCGCACAGATAAAATAACATCTTTCCCTGTTACTTCTCGTAATTTAGCTTGTACAGATGCTTCTACCTCAGCTGTGATTGGTTCTGCTACAGTTACAGTAGCTTCCAAAATACCACGAGCTTCTCGTGATTTTTGAATAAACGCTGCAATAGCCTGCGCAATATAACGATGGCGCCCACGTTTAATCATCACATAGATAAAATGTAAAGCAACTTTGTCGATACTAGATTCAAAGATAGAACCAACTAACTTAATCTTTGCATCTTCTGTAACGATTGGATTTTCAAGGAATGAACGAAGTTCAGGCTGTTCCGCCATAACGGACGCTACATAACCTAATTGCTCCTCCATGAGTTCCAAAATATTTTGTTCTTGAGCTAATTCAAACATAGCTGAACTGTATTTATCTGCTACAATTTCTATGCTCATCGTATCACAACCCTATCGTTTTACTATCAAGTTGACGAATAGCGTCTTCGATCAATTTTGTATTAGTTTCGCTGTTCATATCTTTAGCAACAACTTTACCAGCCATAGCTACAGATAAAGATACCACTTCGTTACGCAAGCTGTTCATAGCACGATCGCGTTCAATAGCGATATCTTGGCGAGCACGATTTTTTTCTTGTTCAATTTGCTCGCGTGCTGTTGACAATTGTTCACGTGTTGTATTTTCTGCTTCTTGAACTGCTTTTTCAACAATTTGTTGTGCCTCTATACGAGCATTAGCAATTTGAGCTGCATAATCAGCTTTAAACCCCTCTGCTTCTGCGCGAGCTTGTTCTGCAGCTTCTAAGTCTTTAGCAATTCGTTCTTTACGTTCTGTCATTATAGCCAATAATGGTTTATATGCAAAACGAGCCAATAGCCAAACTAATATAAAAAAGTTCAACATTTGAGCAAGAATCGTTCCAAGGCTTAAGTCAACCAAGGTTATTCCTCCTCGTTATTATCTGAATAACAAAATAAATGCTACTACTACACCGATGATAGGCATCGCTTCGATCAAACCAATCGCTACGAACATAGTAGACATCAATTGACCGCGCAATTCAGGTTGGCGTGTAATACCTTCAATAACTTTGCTAGATACAAGACCATCACCGATACCTGCACCAATAGCACCACAACCTACTGCAATTGCCGCTGCTAACGCGAATAAACCTTGAGCTTCCATAATATATCCTCCATATAAATTAATTAATGTTCCTCACTAAGCCCCATCCCCAAATAGGATGCAGTAAGAACGGTAAAAATAAAGGCTTGAATAATACCAATAAATAGACTAAAAGCAATCCAAACCCATGGTACCGGCACAAACCAAGGCAAGTTATATAATACTTCTAACAAAATTTCACCTGCCACAATGTTACCGAATAGACGGAAAGCAAGTGTAACAGGTCTAGCAATTTCCTCGAAAATATTGAGTATTAACAAAGCCTTATAAGGTCGTACAAAATGCTTAAAATAAGATAAGCCTTTAACTTTAACCCCCATAACCCATACCACTAATGTACTACATAAAGCTAATGCAATTGTAGTGTTAATATCGGATGTTGGTGATGTTAAAGCCTTGAATGTTGGCATTAAGCCTAACTCATTTCCTACAAAAATAAATAAGAAAAACGTAAATAACAAGGAACTCACCATCGGCCAATGGCGACCCAAATTCGGAGCTAATTGCCCCTCTAAGCCTTCTAATATAGATTCCACTATATTCTGCAAGCCTACAGGCACCAATTTACGTCCCCGGGTGGCTAATACTGTTATCAGTATTACAATAGCCATAGTAACCCATGTAGCAATTAAAGTATCCATATTAAATGTCAACCCCAACCACTGCACGACCTCATGGTGTCCCGCATGTAATTCCACGTTCTCAACCCCTTCCATAAACCTAATAAAAACCTAATATATTTACATTAATATAAATATAATATATATGTATCATCATACATCGTTATAGATATATAATCAACACTTGAAGGGTAAACAATTCCAAATAATCATAAATAGAATGTATTCAATGCATTATTAGAATACGACTCCATGTCTTATTAAAATCCACATCAATACATTAATTGGAATACAATACATTAATTTAAATGCAATAAAATTCTTAATTAAAATAATAAAAATTAGAACCGTCCACTAAACCGCCAATACACTATATAAAGTGCAGGCTGGATAAGTGCAATCGCTACAAACATACTAATTGCTTCTACATGGGGAATCTTCAAACCTAATACGACTAAAGATCCAACAAGCATAAGACGCCACACCATCTGTCTACGCGCCTTACGAACAGCCTTATAAGGATCACCTAATATAATTGCTTGACCATGTAGTGCAAGGCTAAGCAAGTAGAGCACCATTATAAAAATGCCCCACAGCCATCCCCATACATAGTGTTGTAATCCGCATGCAACCTGTATTATTACACCTAAAAAGGCAATAAAAAAACAAGACAGTAGCACGCGCACTATGAATTTTATATATTGATTCATACATACCTCACTACTTAACTTGTTTATATAACATATCCATAAAATTATATAAACCCTCTATTTTATTAACATATCCACATACTCAACTTCTAAAAGTTGAGCAACAGTTGAGCAACTGTTTTAATTTTAAACGAATTATACCGAGCTTAATCCGCTATTTCTTCAATTTTATAAGATAGCATTAAATCGTCGATAAGACCTCTTACACCTTCCTCGTTATATTCTTTCGGATCGAGAATAACTTCAGCTATCCAATCAGCAGTCCAGACGTAGTCAATATCTTCAGGCCATTTAAAATCGGGGAATTCATCTTGCATATCGCACTCTTCCCATTGCGCCTTATCCCATTTACCTATACATGGGGATTGGTGCATTTCACGTTCATATATCATTTCCCATGCTTCCTTATATGTTTCTGCTGTTCCCATTTCTCGATGTTGATTAGATGTGCAATTAATCACTTTTAACATTTTAGGTTCCTCCCCGTATAATCGTTCCATCCCCTGGCGTGTGACTAACCATGTTCCTTTAGCCTTTCGGCATTCATTCTGAGTAAATCTAGGTGGCGTGTTCCTTTGACCAGAGCACGCCTGCTTGACTGTAACAGGACTGATTTTCCATCGCTCCGCTGCTTCAGCAGCAGTCATTACATCATCGAACTTCATAAGTACCTCCTTATTTACCCCAACCTAGTGCAATTTCAGTATCATTTTGCATTTCGGCTACCGCTTTTAAGCTATCGAATGTATCAGCTTTATCAAAACACATACCCTCAAAATCATTTTTGAAAGTGTATTCCTTCCAGTATTTACGATTTAGCTTAACTGCATATGCATATAGGTCTTTGTTGTAGTTTCGAACTTCTGCAACATTCCAATCCTTTAGATATACAACTTTATTGTTATCAACAACTAAAACAGGGTTGTCTTTAACGAACTTCACATTGTTAGTGATAATGATGATTTCATCATCGCTAATTACGTGATTAAATTTGAAGTACTTATTAGAAGTGTGTTTCACTTCTCCGAAGAATTTAGTCAATTGAGATTCTTTTATGCTTTTTAAAAATTCACCATACTTGCTCATGATAGGTGCTCCTTTTTAATAAATCCCTTATCTTTGTCTTTATTATACATCTAATTCGATGTAAATGCAAGTGTTTTTTTTTTAATTTTTACACAAAAAAAGACCTTACCAGGACATATTCCCGGTAAGGTCTTTTACATTATTATAGTCAATCCATGAGTCCGCCTGCTCATGCTCAGGAGATGTGTGGATCACCTCAATTCTTGGCCGCTAGGTATACAACAGCTCCTCCTAATAGGATATTTAACAACTTACTTTTGCGTTGTTCCATCTTGGCTCTGTGTATTTCTTTCTTCTGCTGCTCTAAGTATATTTCTGCTTTCGCTAATGATAACTTTTGCTCGTTCAGCATCTGCTCTTGCTTTTGAAGTAAGTTCCGTGCTTCTGTCAATTGAGTTCTCTGTTCTTTGATTAAGTTCAACGCTTCGATTAATTCGTTCTTCTGTTCGCTGGTTGATAGCTCGGCTACTCTCAACTGCATTTCTAACTCGTTGATTGTAGTCAATTGATTGTTTATTGTACTCTCTAACGTGTCGAAGTTCGTTTTCAGCGTTGCGAATTCCTGAGGTGTCAATGTTACTGCTTCTGTTGGTGTAGCCCCATACACAGATGCTGCAAATAATAAGCACCACAATAGTAATGCAATAGCCCCGATTGGCAGAAAATATAGTTTTAAATTTCTCATACATATATACCCCCTATATATTACTGCCCCATTCTTGAGCATAATATTTAGCTTTACCACGAATTACATCTCCTCCGGAACCAGGAGTATCGCCCTCATGTACTGCCCATAAGTCCCATCGTTCACATGTGGTAGTTGGCCCATACGGCTCATGGGCGTAATAACCATCCATGTTATCGGCTGCCTCCGCATGCGTTAAGACATGCTCGATATCACATGGGATACCAAGGTCTACACATAACAAAGCTACAACCTGTGCCAATGTTTCAATCTGCGCATCTGTAGGAGCATATTCACCAAGGTTATCAGTCCATTGAGCGCCATATGCGCAATCTAGTGCGATACCTACTGCAGAACCATTGCGCATATAGGTGTGGTTTTTATGGTCTGTTAATTCGCCATCAATGTAAATATTCCCATCCCTATCGATGTTAATATGGTAGTCATCAAATTGTTGGTTATACCTGCCTGCCGTCCAGTGCAAATAGATTTTATTGATTTTGCCTAAAGCTCTACGGCAATAATCGTTTAAGTCAGTAAGACTAACGAGGTGCATTATAATCACTCCTTTCATTTATTATGGTATTAATTGGCGTTTTTGGCGGTTCTTCTAATTTATCAGGGATACCGTTCCCATCCCTGTCTATCCATAGCGCAAGGAACCCTACTAGCGCAGTTAATACACTTGGGATAAATATGTGATCGATTATGTTAATGCCAACTGTGATAAGTTTGTTTGTATCATCCGATATAAACCCATATGCCGTAGCGATAACAAAGAGCCCTACTACGACCAGGATTGGCACTATCATAATTAACACGAGTGCTCGTGTTGCTAGCACCCCAGTAGGATGGATATTAGCAACACGAATAGCACTATATGCGGATTTTAGACGGTTTATGATTTTATACTTCATCACTAATCGCCCCCTATATCATCGGTACTGAGCGTGATACTTCTTCCTATTGGCATATTGTTTAGAACTTGGATATGCATCAGTTCAGTACTCAGACTTTGAACTGTGGTTTCAAGGTTATTAAGCCGGTGAAATTTCGCTGCATCTCGTTCTTCCAACTTGACCAATTGCTTTAGTATTTCCTGATTACTTTTTGTTAAATCAGCAATACTGTTGATTGCATCGGATAACTTATCGTCATAGTCCTTACGCTGCTTATCCAGGCGCCGAGCCAAATGGTCATCTAATTCTTGCTTAACCGCAACTAACGAGGTATGTTCTAAGAACCACACCATCGCACGAAACGAACCCCGCAGAGCAGCCCAGATGACCCCCAAGAGGGTCACCCAAAAGCCAATATCCGCAAAATATGGAGGTATTCCGAAGTCCATTAGCAATAATCTAATTTCGTCCATTTAGGCCTCCGTTTTCTCCCATTTCTCGTTATAAAGATTCCATTTTTTAGTATGGTCTGGATTGTAGACCTCTAATGAAATTCTCTGCATCATAACATTTCGTGGCGGATGAGATTCCTCGCTAACAGTCATTTTATTAACCCTAATGAGGTCATAAGATTTTAAATCAAGGTTATCATCTGCCCATACAAATGCGGGGATATTGATTACGGCAAGAGAACTGTTAGCGAAAGCATCTCTATCAATATCAGTGGCCTTTGGCAAATTAATAATATTGTGGTCGGTTCCGACGAATGCTAATGCACCAACTTTAACAACGTTCGGGCATGTAAGTTCGCCCTCCAAATCGCTACGGCCATAGAACTGCTTAGGCAAAATTTCTGTAGCCGTTTCCGGATTGAATTCAACAAGACCTTTGATTTTAACAGTGTCAACGACATGCTCAATTAAGTTAAGGTATTCAAGATAAATATCATCTGCGCCATAAGGCTGAATTCTAATAGTGGCACTTCCGGATTGAATTTCAACAGCTTCTGCACTGCCACTCACTCGAACTTTAAAGCCATCTTGCCCAGATACTCGAATTTCAGTATCCCCTTTTCTTGGTTCGTTAAATGTAAGTGGTGCATAAGGCTGTTCATCCAACGCATGGACAATAGCAGTTAATATCGCTTCAAGGGTACCGCTATTAATAAGAATGTTCTTACCTTGAAGTGCTGAAACAACGCCTGATAAGTTGGGCATCTTCGCTTTTAAGGATTCCAACCACTCCTCCTCGGTTCCTACGAATCCATGTGCTAAAGCAATTTCATAAGCACTTTTCCCATTATCGCCTACCATGGTTGCTTTTACTTCCGCCTCTACTTTAACTGGACCTTCAAATCTTACTGGTAACACTTTGTTTTGCATAATACATTCCTCCTCTAATCATGCATGGCCACATCCTGAATTATGTTGACTACCCCCATACCCAGTTTGTAATATCGGCTAGGCTCCGATTCCTTATATGCAAAAGCATCATACACATGCTCACCAAAGGACTTAATTTCTAGGGTATCCTTTCCGGAAATATTGAATGTCGCAATCTTCCCAGATGCTACCCCTTGCACTTTAATAACAAGCGGACCGCTTGCTCGCTTTCGTATGGCGAATACTGACTTGAACCCTGTCAAATCCACATTGTCATCTTGGACCGCGTAAACTATCCCGAAATCCTCGCCAATATTGAGGTCTATATCCTTTACATTCATTACTTATCATCTCCCTTAATTGAATGGAATCGAACCTTGTTTTTCGTATCCGGTCACATCAACTACCAAATACTGAGATGTGGTTTTACCCGAGCAACCTACAGGATACGTGGTGACTGTATTCCAATCAATGAACTGATACGATTTCAGCGATACAGTACTCTCATCGTGAAATCTGAACGTTTGCCACACTCGCCCCGTGTGTGACTTTTTATCTCCATTATTGATATTTGGCCCCCAAACGGATACATCGATTACGGACATGGGTATAATTGCAACCTTGACGCCATATGACTTTGGGTCACGGGCCATGTTTGTAAAAGTATCCGGAACGTAGTTTGATAACTGGTTATACCAATCGTGCGCATAGTGATCAATTACACGTAGGTACCTGATGCGGCTATCATATATCACATCGTTCTGCAGATTGTAATCTGTTGCCCAAGACGCTTTATAATATTTGTGCCGACCAAGAACCTGCAACGCTGTATTAGGCTTACTACTTCCTACCTTATCAACAAATCGAATACGAGGTGTGCCTGCATTAGCCGTAACATCCTCGAAATAACCGAAGCAGTAGAACTTGATGCCAGCTTTTACTTCACTAACCATTGCTTGCGTTACCTTTTCGCCTGGCTTAATTACATCCACTATCAGTACCATTAATTGCTCACGACGTTTATGGACCCACTGAGCTGCGAATTCATATCCTTGTGGAACTGATACTGCTATAAGAGGTGCGCCACCATGATATGCGTAATTAGTGGCATAAAAGACCTGGATTACATTAGCCTCCCCCGCAATATATCCGTATTGGTATTTACTTGTAGGCACCAACATAGGTGCGTAAGCTACAGGTTTGAGTGGGATTTGAACCGTTGGCGTTATCCCCCTCATCGCCCCGGTGTAGAGAACCGCATCTTTTTGTTTAGGGAAACTGAGATATACTAGATTGTCATAGGTATCGTTTATAATCGTGACACCTTCTTTATTCTGGATGTTAATAAATTCCATACGCCAGCCACCCTTCATACGTAAGATCCTTAAATTGACGATTGATATTATATTCATCCTGGGATACTGCAAAATAATATGTTATGATATTGCCCCTAACCTCTGCCACTAAGTACTGTCCCATGGCTGCAGCCCAGACATGTTGCCCAGGCTGCAATCCATTCACAGTAATTTGTTGGCGCCGATTTGGGATGTCAGATACATACATCCGCCCCTCAATACGTGTGAGCCTTTCCTTGAGATTTAGTATGATATTGCCGTTAGCATCATAAGCTAATACATGCGGTTCCATAATACCTCCTACCAGCATCCAAGTTTAATCCGAGGGTTATTATCATCATCAAAACCTGTAATAAGATTATCCTGAATCTCAACACGAGCACCGGTCTCTCTCGAACGAAGTAACCCGATTGTACCGGACACCGCCGATAAACTATCAACATGTAATTTGTCGGCAGTAACTGCGTTAGCCTGAATCATCTTATTAACAATGACGTTATCATCGAACTTAGTCGCTCCGGTGATGTGAATCAATTTCCCCGCAATGTATACACCGGACTGACTGAGGTTAATGCGAGACACCAACTCACCACCATCAATCTCGCCAATACTTTTTTTAACTTGTAAATCGATGCTACCAGCTAACTCAGTAATGCGAGATTCCGTATGTGACGCCAAATTCGTAATTCTTCTAGTGGTCTCTTCAGAATTCTTATTGAATTTCTTATCAAGTTCCTTAATTCGTTCATCAACTTTATTCAGCCCAAGAGACTCAAGGTCTAGCAAGCTAGCATCAATTTGTGTCTTAATCACGACTTGCTTCTCGTTAACGAGTCCATCTCCGAACACATCCACGAACGAGCAACGTATCCGATATATTCCGGCTGAGTTCGAATACGTCAGCATGGTGCTAGTAGTTTCAAAATCATCAGTACGTTCATCTCCGATCACGTGGCATCTGATTGCGTATGCTTGTGCTGGCTTAGTTGAGAAATAAAGATTAAATCCCCCTAACTGGCTTTTTACTACAAACTCAGGCGCTGCCAACTGCGGAACGTTATACTCGTACGTTGCTGCAGTCGAGTATTTGCCCAACGTGCTGCGAGCATAAAGATAAACAGTATCTGCTCGTTTAGATAGGGTAAGTACAGCAGATGTACCTTTAACTCTTGCCAATAAAGCCTTCGTATCTTTACCAGGATTATTATCGGTACGTAATTCGTAATAGTCGACGTCAGCATTCAGCACCTCATTCCATGATGCGGTGGCATTTCTACCGAACGTAATACCAAAATTACTAGGCATGTCAGGTATCGCATCCATCGGTTTGACTATCACATCAACCGTTTGGGCTGTTTCTGCTCGGTTGCCAAATCGGTCAACCGAGATTGCTTTGATTCGATACTCCTCACCTGGGCCTAATGATTTGATAATAACCTGACTATTACTACTGCCAGCATACTGCCATTCTTGTCCCGTTACAGGTTTTCCGCTTTTCGATTTTAAAAGATACCAAACCTCCGCTACATCGAAGTTGGCGGGATTACTAGGCGGGTCAAATAGCACTTGTAAGTCGTAGTAAACACTTTTATCAGCCGTTTGATTGTACCGACTTATAACGTGTAAATTCTGAACATCCTCTGGCATTTGCATCTTAGGTATGGCTATAGATTTTGTTATGCCAGTAGTTAACTGTCCTAACTCATTAATAGCCTGTACCCGCACCTCATAGGTCCCGCCTAGCAGCACATCGGATATTGTGGTAGTATTTGTGGACGCTGGGTAGTTTCCGATATATGTCCACGTATCGCTTTTTACGTTTCGGTAATTCACGACTACGTTTGAGACTTTTCCATCACGAGGTAACTGCCACGTTACACCTATGCGTGAATACATGATGCCATTAGCACCATAGACATCGCTCACTAACCCTACTGATTGAATATCAGATGCACCGTGATTCGTATAATCAATACTTGGCACCGTGCCATCATCCGATACGTAAAGTTCTGGATAATATTCCATGCATTGGATCTTACGAGTCATTTCTGATAGTGTCTTTGTAATAGCCAACACACGAAATGGCTTAGCCGATTTAGAGACCTCTCCGAATGCATATACCGCATCAGGCTGCACCGGTATAGCCTCTTTAACAATCACATTGAGACCTGATACATTTACTACGTTAAACGTAGAGACGATATCCGTAGAGTTGCTACGAATTAGCAACTGATAATTCTTCCCTGGTTGTACCGACACTTCCTTGTCAAGTGTAATCGTCTGGCCACTTACCGCAACCACACGACCGCCCTCGCCCCATTCAGGTATGTCGTGCTGAATTAAAATAATATCTCCTACCGTGCACGCTATGGCATCCGTAAACGCCTCTATTGTCACAGTACGTATTTCATATTTATTACATCGCAAGAAATGCTTACCGTGTTTATAGGCCTGCTCAAGACTAGTGCACCCCATGAGTTCAACTTGTGCCGGATTTGTTAGCGTATCCAACTCATCATAAGTATCCCCATATACTGGAATGACGTCTCGCTCATAATCCTTATCCTTGTTAAGGAACGATATTTCAACAGAGTTAGCCCTAGCCTCCACACCTTGAAACTCTTCAGTAAAGCTGCCGTGTTTTATATTGGCTACAGTAAACAACTGTACCGGTGTAGATTGATAATCGCTAACGCATGTGAACCTGGTTCCTACAGGAATTACCTTCCCTCGACCTACTGCCTCTGGATACTTTAACGCATCCCATAATCGCATAGCGGTGTCGTATATATAATTGAATGTAAACCCATTCGTTTTACACTTATCCGCCCATGCCTTAAATGCGTTATAGTCAAGGCGCATATGGGGCTGTCCGAATACAATATATTCACCGCCAATCTTACGGCAGATGTGGATTAAATCATATGCAGCCCATGCCGGATTATCCGCTGGTTGAGCTTCGTACTTATTGATATACGGATTGAACACATACACCTCTGAACGTTCTTGAATCCATGTCACTTTTGGATCAGTTCCACTTAGTTGAGATGTGGCCAAAGCCTTAATTCCAATGAGGGCTTTCCCTGGATGCACGAAATCGTCATATATAATTTGAGTTAGTTGTACCCAGTAGACCTTATTAACATGACGCAGGCTTTTCCCATCTTTCGCACTGCATCGCATACGAATTTCGTAGCGAGCCTTTTCGAGATTGTCGAATCGAAATACACGATAAAACGCATTATTTGTCGCCTCTTCAATTCGTCCTGCGTAATCAGATGTATTCGTCACGCTATTGTCTGACTTAATAAAGTTCCACGCGTCCCGACGCTTAATGTGACCGGCCATGCCTTTTTGATTTGCTAAAGGTAATGCCTGCCAGGACTCATCGCCTACCTTACGGATTTCTGCTTTCAACGTGACAGACGTACGGTCAGCGCCGCCGCTATCATTTGAATAATATAATCCGTTTGGGAATCCAACAGTTAACTCTATCGCGTCACACGCATCGCCTTGTACCTGTTGCGTATTCCATGATTCAGTCAATTCATAGTTTAGGGATTGATCCGCAAAGTTATCATTGAAATTTTGGATAACTGTTTGGTCATTTGTGCCCTTTCTGATATCCACCTGCACATCTTTATAATTACTGATTGGGTTAGCGTTTATACGAATATCTTCTATCTTTGATAACTCGCCCTCACCGGCACAGTATAAGAGATTAAGATATTGCTTTTCACCATCACTAATTACATGGCGGGATAATAATAACCCAGCGCTTTTCATTCGGCCATACGTAACGGCTAAAGGGTAACCTTGTCCGGTAACAGTTTCAGTACCTCCCCAGCCATATGTATTTGACTGTTCGGAATTCGAACGGTCAACCTTAGGGGCAGTTAACTTTGATATGATAGCATTACCTATCATCCCTACCGCCATAGCAATTACTGACCGCCAAATTAAGCTTTGTATACCAAAGATAGCACCCGAAGCGATACCACCGGTAAATACAGCCATCCCGATTGATAGAAGAACACCAAAGAATTTACCCTCAACTCGGGGCATTACTACAATGTAGTCTTCATCGTTCACAACTGTATCAGGCGCTGCTTCATGTCCATTTACTGAGTACGCCCATTCACCAGGTGCACTGAAGTAATAGCTGATAGACTTGCCCTGTTTAAATGGCAAATATTTTGTATCCCGTTGCTCTGGCTTGAACGGATTATTTACAATGATTACATTAACCATCTGCTACTCCTTCCTTTCATAAATGTGCTTCAATCGAGGCACGTATTTTGATATATGCTCTATACAGGTGCCACTGTGTTCAGTAGCGTGTATAAATTTACCTTCACCAAGATAAACCCCTACATGATCGAGATTTTTACCATATAGCGCAAATACCAAAACACTCCCTGGCATTGGCTCACGAACCTCGCGCCATTCATCCATTTGGATTTGGGTATATTCGGGTAGTGATATTCCACTACGCCGATATACCTCAACAACTACATCCCAGCATTTCATTTCCGAGAATGGGGTACCTATCATATCAGTCAAATCACTTATTGGATGCATACAGTCCTCCTTGCGGGATAGTAGGTTCTCCGCCAAATCGTGTACTGTTCCCCAATTCACGACATCGCGCTAGGGTTTTATTGCATTGATTTTCGTGACCCTTATATCCACACTGAACCCCTTTAAATTTGAACGGACAGAAATCCTTCATCACACGGATTAATGGGAAGCGTCGAGTAAAGCTAAAGTCAGTACCCAGTGTAAACTCCATCCATTCTGCGTTTGCATGAGTTCCCGTAATTACGAAATGCTCCTCTTGCTCGCACACATCAGGTATGTTCGTATTCACTACACGAATGATGACATTGGCTCCAGTGAATCCATTATTAGACTCTGCCATACGCTGGATTGTCCGAGTAACGTTAGATACAGATAACTTAATATTAGGCAAATCCGTTGCGTTCTCGGTGACATCTTGAATGGTAAATGGAAATGCGATATAGGTATTGCCTTGAAATTGGATATTCTCCGTATTGTATACCAATCGAATCGTATCCCCTTTATAGGATATTTCTAACAGCATTAACCACACACCTGTGGCCGATATTTGGTTTTTCTCTAAAATCGATGCCGTTGAGAGCGGTAACATGTTATACCTCCTGTAATTTCACGGTTCCCATCCACACTCCGTAATCATTCGCCGCAAAGTCTAACTGATCAGCAAATCGTACATTTAGTGTTTCCCGTGTTTCCGGATGAACCCAAGCAAATATACCAGAGCAGTTGACTTCATCGAAGAATGACCGAAGTTTATAATAATCAGCTGTTGGTAACTTGTACCCTACGGAATATGTCCGCCGAGTCTTTGTCGTCTTTTTCCTGGTGATTAGCGTCATGTTTTCAACTTGGCCTTTATACGAAATATCTGGAGTAGTCTCCTGAATTGGGTATATCGGCCATCGAATATCTGGAAATACTGCCATAGTTATACTGCGGATGCCTTGATGGCGTCACGCATACCTCCTTTGTTTGATTCCATAGCACGAACTACTACATCGATAACATAATTCTCACCATCAAACCGAGAGTTCTGTTGCTTGCTTTCGAGTTCTTGGCCAGACTGATTAACAATGTTAACAACTACATTGTTGCTTGTAGCGCCGCCCATTAATCTACGGGTTTCGCTTGCTGTGTAAATACGATGGGATCCAGAGGACTGTAATAGTTCAGGTCCGTTTTCACCAACCAACATAAGTCCTGGATTCGTTTTTCCTCCGGCAGCGAATCGATTACCGGTAAATGCAGAACTAAACGAACCACCACCAGCAAAGGACGATGTCCCTTTTGCAGCACCTAGTGAGCCAATACCACTTACTGCACCACCAAATAATCCTTGCAACTTAGGCATGATGTATTGTTGGAACGTTAACTGAATCATCATCTTAATAATGGCATTTGTCATATCCTTAAATATGTCCTTAATGCCTTTACTGAATGACTTCGTTCCTGTTGCCATTGCCTCGAGATTATTTGTCCATGCTGAATTGATAGAGCTCATCGTACTGTCAAAAGTAGATTTCGCTAAATCAGCATAATTGGTAGTCTCTTGCTTATATTGTCGAGCAGCTTCTTGTAAGCTTGTTTTCAGACTGCGACCTGCGAGTTCCCATAGTTTCTGTTGAGACTCCAATAGGTTCTTTTCAATCTGTAGTCTTTGAGTAGCCGTTAACTGAGCCTCATTGACTTCACTCCGGGCATAGTCAATATAGGTCTTTAACTCTTCAGCAAGTAGCGCGTCCGCATCACTGCGAGATAATCGACCAAGAGTAACCATATTGGTTAAGTGGTCAACGGTTTCACTCGTTTGGGTGTAAGCCAACTCTCTGATTTTTTGCTCAGTATCAGAAGCCAATTTTAGGCGCTCTGCTTGAGCTTTCTTTTCAGCGAGTTCCTTATCGCCTACAGCCTTTGTATACTCACGAACGTTATCATCAATCTGCGCCTTTTGTGCTTCGGCTTCAGCTTTGAGTAATTGCAAGCGGTCGCCTGTGCGTTCGAGATCGAGTTTCTTAATATCCTCGTTCATCTTGCGAACACGGATAGTCTGATTTCGTTGTGCTTCAGCTAATCGCTTTTGGTACAACTCTTCATTCTTAGCTCTAACTTGAGCAGTTAAGTTAGACTCAGCTAGCATCTTGGCGTTTGCCGCACTGCCTGCTGAATCAGTAGTAGCACTCGATGCACCTCCTGCCAATAAGCTAGTGTCTACATACCCTGTAATAGCGCCAAAATCACTTGATACGCTCGGTTTTCTAACTACACCAGTACTGGAATTCGCACCAGTATATCCGCCGTTTCCGTCACTAATGACAATATGATTATCACCGAGTACAACCACACCATCTCCGGCTTTAGGAACATATCCATCGCCCTCATCATGCCAAGCACCAGCGGCTCTTGCTGCGTCCATGATAGATGGGACATATCTAGGTACGTCCTTACCAAATGCTTGCAATACCGAATCAGAGAACAGCTTTCCGCAATCCGTTGCCCATGTACCATCTGCGCCTAACTCGTATGCCTTGCCGAGTTGCTCATTAGCTGCATCCAGTACGCTTACGGCTTCACCAGTAACGCCTCCGCTCAATCCTGAGACAGAACGGATGATATCACGGATATTCTTATTGTTAGCTTCAAACTGGTTCTTAGCAGTTAACTTATCGATTTCGTATTGACTGCCGTCAATTTGCAGACTTTGCAAAGTAAGAGATCGATATAGTTCGGCCATGCGTTCCACTGCACTCGTCAACTTTTCAGCCGCTTGTTGGGCTTTCTTAGCTGCCTGCTCTTGAGCTTTAGCCGCTTTCGCTGCTTCCTCGTTTGCCTTATTAATAGCCTCGGTATTGGTTAAACCTCCACCATTAGCAAGGTCCTCTTTTGCCTTTGCAAGCTCTTCATCGAGTTTCGCTTTTGCAGCATCAGCCTCTTCTTTTTGCTTTAAAGCCGCATCGATTCTAGCGCCTTCTTCTTTTGTAGCTAAGCGGTCATTCTTTACAAGACCAAGCCATGCACTATCCTCAATCCAATATCGAGTATCGTGCGATTCCCTAAACTTGTCAGACAAGCCTGCTGTTGAGTTCGTATTCTTATGAATACGTTTGCCATCAACGTCTACTCCCATGTAAGAGCCAGATGTTTTTTCATTGTAACGGAAATCAAGCAATGCTTTCCCAGCAAGTCCTATTACTGTAGCTAATGTTACCCACGGGCCTGCTGCGGCAAGTGTGGCCAGTCGCATAAATCCGAGTGCGCTAGTTAGCGACCTCATGACTATGATTACTGCCCCAGCTTCTGCACCGAATTTGACAATACCTCCGATAGCTTCCTTCTGCTCGGCGGTCATCGACTCGAATTCCTTAGCTACATCCAATACGCCTTTTGCGTAGTCATTAAAAACAGGAACTAACTCATGGCCGATAGATACTGCAAGCCTTTCCCCTGTATTTTCTAAATCTTTTAATTCCCGATTTAGCTTTGCGGACTTAGATGCGGTATCATCATCGATGATAAGCCCCATTGCTTTGGCACGTTCAGCCACTTTGTCCATCTGCTCAGCGGACATGTTAAGCATGGCGTGCATTTGATACCCGGTACGTCCAAAGAGTTCCATTTCGACACGAGTCTTTTCAGCGCCATCTTTCATGCCCCTTAGGCGTTCCTGTATCATCTTAAACACTTCAACGGTATTCTTACCTTGAATCTGTTCAAGCGTGTAGCCTAATTTACTGAATATATCGGTACCGAGTTTTCCCTCTGCCCGAGCGACTTCCATTTTTTCTTTGGCCGCTCCGACGTTCTTAGAGAACTTAGCAAATGCACCTGCACTATCCTCCATAGCAATACCCATGTAATTAGCTACTGCTAATAGTTCACTGGTTTCTTTTGCCGTAGCACCGGTAATGCCTGATAACTTCTTAACTGCTACATCCCACTGGATAGCCTCTTTGGCAAGTTTGGCGCCGAGTCCTACAACCCCAGCTCCCGCACCTATCGCCATGAGGTCATTCTTCATTTTGCCAAGGGCGGATTTGGCGCCTTCGGCACTTGCCGTAATTTTCTTGAGTCCGGCTTCCGTATTCTTATCGGTCAGCTGAACGACAATATCAATTAAATTATTGGCCATTCTTGTGCGCCACCTCCAACTCTTTAGCTTCCAAAATTACAAGCAAATCAATAAGGTGCGGCAGTGGCTCGATGCCGTAAGCTCTCGCCACTTCTAACACCGCAGGCATATCGAATCCAGCAATTCCTCCTGAATGCCAACGTCGCTGCATTCGACTTGCATTGTATACTCGCATGGCTTGTCTAGTTCCATCTAATTGATGCGGGGAATTAAACTCACACTCCGTACAGTCAAAATGCTGTTTAGTCTCGCGTTGCATCTTGATACAATCAGAGCAATACTTTGGCTTATCGGAGTTAAGCCAAAGTATTGCATCAATTAGTTTTTTTCGATTTCAGCCTTTTTTTCGTGCGTAAAGCGCATGGTATCGAGTGCAACTTCCATAAGATCATTATCTGGCGCTGCGTTGATTTCATCTTCGGTCAAGCCATAGATGTGTTGCATAATCCATTGCGCAAGCTCACGAGAACGTAATAGGCGTTCTGTATCCGGTGCTTCTTCCGGAACTGGGGTATACAATGGGTCTAAACCAGATTTAATTAATTCACCACGTTCAGCGAATGTTAAGCCTCTTACTTTGATATCTTCAAATGCCATATTGGCACCTCCTAGTATTGTTCTTGATTATTAACTAATGTAATGATGGATGCGGAGCGACCAGCATCTGCACGATAGTATGCTTTAAACGGCAATTCAATATTGACGCCACGAGGACCATCGATGCCTGGAGATTGTCGTTCGTACACAAGTTCAGGCAATTTGAATGTAAGCGACCAGTCATCTTGTTCAAGTCGCAATTCCAAGCTGGATTCTGTACCATTAACCGCTTTGTTTAAAAGGTCTTTGTTTTGGAAGAACGCTTTAATTGTCCCGGAAATTGACACAATACCTGGGTCAATGTATGTTCTAAATCCTTTACCGCCGATAGCGTAAGAGTCGCCGTCCAAGCCAAAATCAAAGTTGATATCACAACTTAGGATATTGGCCACAGTGACGCCACCCTCTTTAATGGTTGCGTTAAGGTTTTGGAATGGTAAGAAATTAACCGCCTTAGCTGCAGCATCAAATGTAGTGACCGCTAATGTTTCCTTACAGCCCATTACATCCACAGATGCAGTTAATTCGGCATCACCGCCAAATTTAAAGCCTAATTTACTAACTCGCGCACCCGCGAATTGTTGGAATACGTTAACATCAGGATAGCCCTGTTCAATAGTTAACGACGGCATTGTGTTTCCGATTTTAAACACATGCTCGGACTTCTTATTTGGCGCTTGGCCAGTTGTATTAGAAGTCGGTTGACCAAATGCAGCTTTTAACCAGTAGCCAATGTCGATTACACCAACAGGTACGGTTAAACTACCGGACGTGTCAATGTTGCCACGGAATGGCGCTGCAGGATTACGATCGCCGCGGATTACGGTAGAATCGTTTAAATTTTGACTAGCTTTTATAGAGCTAGATATGATTGGCGTGATTACACCACCAGTGGATGGCGTTGTACCAAAATCCGCCTCAAACGCAATCGCCACATGGGACTGAGAGCCCTGCGCACGTTTTGCTGTTGCCATATGCATTTCCTCCTTTAATATTCAATATTCCCGCCGATTACATGCGGAATTTCTATAGTAGCTGTTAAACGTCCAGTGAACACCGGGCGCCAATTCATTGAGTCTAATTCATAATCAATGCCGATTACCGGAAACGCTGGATTTACCTTACAAATGCATTCGATGATTAACTGTCCTAGGTTATCCGATTCTAGCGCTCCGTCGTATCGAATAATATTCTTAACGCGAGTTGCACCTTTATGGACGATACCCCATACAATCATTAACGAGTATGTGTAGGTATCAGCAAGCCCTTCGTTCTTATTACTCGGTAGTAATATGATGCAAGGGCAATCTTCTTCGAGCGGTGCATCAACATCGTCGTAGCCGACATACAGTTGCGCCGGCTTTCCGTATTTGTCATTGCAAAATTTAGTCAACGCTTCATCATTCGCTAGGGCTTCAGTCCAACGTTCAACGATGCGCGACAGTGGAATTGTCTGTTGCATCAAATCACCTTACCTTATAGTTACGTCGAGATGCGGATTGTGCAGCTGGACCATAAATAGCGTAGTCGCCTATCTTATTTTCGATATAAGGTTTCAATTTAGGCTGTAACGCTGCTTTCATAGGTCCATAAGTATGACGTGGCTGAATTTTGAACATCGATTTACCCTTAGGCAATGGTACGCCTGCAGCAAATAACTTCTTGCGCATAGGCTCTGTAATCTGCTTGGTGTATCCTTCCTCGATACGTTCACCTAACCGTTTAGCCGAATTAGATAACCACCCAACTCGGACGGATTGCTTGCCCTTGTCATATTGATATCCGACTGCATTCGATAGCTTACCAAGAGGACTATATCCGATTGTCCTGGCACTAATACCCATATCAAGTAAGGCATTTCGCGATTTCGAGCCCCAGGCCTCTCGTTCAGCTCGTCCGCCACTTTGGTATGCTTTGCGAAGTTTAGCACCAAATGCTGACTCAAATGCAGCACGTCGCGCCGGCGCCATGAAGTTAGGATATCTACGTCCACCTGGTGCACCCGACCGGATGCCCTGCTTTATTTCTTTTTGCATCATCCATCCTGTTGACTTTAATGCCTTACGCATCCAGTCTGGTTTGGTTTCCGCGATGAAATTCAGATACGGCGTAGCTGTGTCTGTAATCGTAATAGGTTCATTACTCATTACGGTCTCACCGCCCTCACGTTATGCACGATTTCAAGGCAATACATCGTACCGTCAAAGTTAGAAATGTGATCAACGTACCATTTTTCACCATTGATATACACTTCGTCTTTTGATCGTGGTTCAGGAACATCCTTAGCACGCACCCAAATCTGAGCCTTATCAGCTAGTGCTTTATCGACAAATCCGGAACCTTTGCCATCATATTCGCCAATCTCCACGCTAGCTTTGATAACTTGGCCTTTGTAGGTAATTCGCTCACCAAATACAGAAAGCAGTGCATTAGGCCTATATCCTAATTTCATAGTGCATTACCTCCTATGGAGTAGGCGGGCATATGCCCGCCTTTACATTACTTTTCTACATTTGGCACAAGAGCGACTTCCAATACTGTAGTACCTGGGCGTTTTTCTGTAAGAGCCACGCCTAATACTGGGTTAGTGTCCGTCTTAGATGCTCGCTTTTGATCTTTGTCGAAATACACAGTATCACCTACTGCAAAAGAATCGGATGTTAATGCCGCTACTTCAAAACAGCCAGTTACCTTAACTGCACCGATTGAATTAGGACCAATGTTTGTAATTGCCACACCGTGCATTTTACCGATAGGAACGATGTCCCCTACTTCAATCATTTCGGTTGTTGTATTTTTAAAATCGACGCGGTCTAGTTCTTGAATGAATTTAGCCATATCTATTTACCTCCTAATCAGTTACTAATTATTTACCAGGATTTTTATACAAACCGCGGAAGTCGAGAGCTGTTGCGTTGCAATCGATTGCTACTTTGTACTCGATGCCGTCAACCTTGAAGCCTGTTTGCGTTTCTAAACGAGGTGTTTCAATGCCATTTAAGTACGTTACTTCGATAGTTTGTACATCTGTAGGACGGGATGCCAAATACCAAGCATGCGGATCCGTTAATGCTGCATCTACGACGATAGTGAATCGACCACTGAATGGGTTAACTGTATCATTGCTACGAGCAGGGTCTACCACAGATTTAACTACTTGATACGCTAATGCTTCGAGCTCAGGTGGAACAATCAAATACGTAGGTGAGATATTCAAATTACGATTTTCACCAATATGTTTTTGGCGACGCATAGCCGCTACGCCTGCAGCTAAAGATACAACACTTAACTCAGAGCCTGTAGTTGCTAAGTTCTTACGGTCTGCACTAAACAAAGCCTTTCCATCTTCTAACACAGTATTGCCGCTTAAAAGGTCATATACCATGTTATTGATTTTATTTTTTGCTGCACGACCGAATTTAGAAGAAATATCGTTAAATACACCCAAATCGTCATTAATAAGAGCTTGTCGAGTTAAGCTGAACGTACGTCCGAATGTCAATACACTAACATTCGTACCGGCTTCGCTCATTTGGGAATCCTTGAATTGTCCGCCCTCAGGGACAAGTTTCAATTCGGCTGCTTCGGAAAGCAAAATACGTTTTGCTGGTTTGAAGTCACGGTTACTGCCTTTTCCAGCCCATGTTGCAAATGTGGATGGTGCAGTTTCATAACCTTGCATCAAGGCCTTATTTGCTACATTAGACAACGCGATTGGGAAAGAGGATGTAGAGTTGATAGCTTCACGAGCTAATTCCAATCGATCGGAGTAATTAACAGTTAGACCTTCACGAGCTATAGACTCACGTGCTAATTCCATCAAGGACATAGAACGAAGTTCATCTGCACCTGGTGCAGGATTTGCGACTGGGATACCCATAGACATCATCAAAGCGTCCTGCATAGCCATGCGGAACTTATCAGAATCTGCTTCGCCGACTTTAGTAATTACTGGTTTATTGCGTTCACGCAACGCATCCATTACTACCTCACGAACTTCGGCAACAGATTTGCCAGATTTGATGAAATCATCTACACCATCAACTTCGAAATCACGGCATAGACTTGTGATTGTAGATACGCGTTCACGTTCTGCCGCAATCAACTTTTTAGCATCTTCTGCATTAAAACCTTTAACTCCGGACTCTGGTACTTCCGGTACTACTTGTGGCACGTTTTGCTCAGTGCCTTTTGCTTTTGCATCACCTTTCATAGGTTCCTCCTCATTATCTTCTACACTTCTGCCTACCCCTACAGTCGGATCTGCAGGGACGGACACAACACTAATCTCCAATGGTTCCCAATATGTAATTACGTATGCTGGGCCTGTAAACCGGCCATTGGAACTTTTAGAATCGGAATCGATTAATTCCTCATATCGGCTTATGGAATATCCGACACTCACGCCCTGTAGCGTGCCTTTTAACACTTTTTGATAAATCTTCTCAGACTCATCGTCCTCGTCGAATTTAACGATTGCTTTGCCGCGATTGTCTTCAATCCACACGTTCTCAATGTGGCCGACTACGGCATCGCGGTCGTGATTAAATAGCACCGTACCCAAACCATTATTAAAGCGGTCTAGATTAACGCATCCTTCGTCATGACACAAGATCTCTGTTCCGAACCATCTTTCATATGGCTCTTCAGAGGAGAAGGACAATTCGACGGTACGATCATCGTTCGATTCGATATTTGTAATTTGCGCCTCTCGGGCATACTTACCTAAGAGCTGCTTCTTCGCAAATTTCCCCACTAGCTATCATCTCCTTTCATATCAGTGGCATTATCATCCGCTAGATTCGTTATGTCCCCATTCATATCAAGGGCAACACCCAATTCTTTAATGCGGTCCTGTTCCAGCTTCCGCTGTTCGAGTACTTCTTCCCAGTCCTTACCAGATGCGCTACATACGTCCTCGAGCGTTGTCAGTCCTGCCTTAATGGCTTCCTTGTTAGCATTAACTTCCTTAACAGGGTCAATCCAAGACCAGCCTGGAGCTAACCACGCTACTTTTTTGTAAAGTTTTGGGTTCGCTGCATAGTCATTGGCCGGGATAATTCCCTTTAGATAACATGCTTCAATGAAAGCCCGCCATACAGGCATACAAAAATGCTCAATTATAAAACGCTGCATCTGCTTGAATGATTGCTGGTCCTCCAGCATATTCTGCCGAGCTGCGGAGAAGTTACCACTAATATTGCGCGTCACTATGTCCGCGCTTAGACCCATACCTGACGCTATGCGCCTTGTTTGTGTCGCTGAGTATTCTGATGCGGTTCCTGCATTTCGCTTAGGTTCCGCAAATGAAATTGATTCACCTGCACGTAGATGTTGGATAATCCCTGGCGCCATTGAACGAACTTTCTTGCCTTTGCTGTCGATCTTATTTGCAACCATCGGGGCGGTCCCAGTATTACTTGTTACAAACGCGCCGAAACATGCGGCTACACGAGCCGCTATAAGGTCAGCATCCATATATTCATCTACGTCGTGAATACGCTTTAATACGAGAGCTAACATACTAACCCCGCGCAGTTCACTAGGTCTGCGAGGCTTATGTAATAGAAAAGCCCTATTACTTGGCAGCCTTGCCTCGTTAAACGACCGTATTCCTAATGGATCTGTTTGGAATACGTGATATGCTATTGGTCTTCCGTATTTATTAACTTCCACGCCATTAACAATACTGTTGCCGTTTTCACTTACCGATACGGCTCCGATATTCTCGCCCTCGATAAGCTGTAATGATAATGGTATATCTGCGCCTTCGGAGGTCATATTAACTAGGATTTCCCCGTCATAGACCATTCGGCGCAGAGCCATTTCTTGCAACTCGTAGAACGTAGATATTCCTCGGATATCCGCGTTTTCCTTATCCACCCAGTCCGCCCAAGCTTCCTCAATTTTCTTATTGAGTCTTTCATTCAGCTTTCCTGCGCGGGTCTTAATTTTGCACTGTGGCTTTATTCCGGTACCTACTACATTCCGTAATAATGCCAATACAACACTTTCAGCAAGGTCACTATTAAGTTCTGCTGCACGTGCACGACCTCGAATCAAATCACGTTGGCCTGATGCTACTTGTTCAGCTGTACCAAATACTGGCATCCAGTCGCCACTCAATCGATCTGTTGACGCCGCATCATATCCACGTTCAAGCGAACTACGGAAATACGCTCTACGGGCAGCTCGTTCTGGATTGAAATATGCTATTACCTTATCGAGTATGTTCATCGTCGCTCCCATGACACGTAGGATGTCGTGCTATTACCTTCCTCATCATCAACGCGAGACATTAACTCACGTTCACGGGCATATAATGTCGGCAAGTCATGCGTCTTAAACCGCTTACCACCTACAGACATCTCAGCGTATCCATTCGTCTCAATTTCCTCGATTATCGTTCGAATACGCTCCAAGTCTTCTCTTGCGCTCATGGTCTCACCTCCTTCTTAACTAAACCAACCTCGACTATCTGCATTAAAATCTTCAGCATCCGTATCTTCGTCCTCCTCATCGGTATCCAGATTATATTCGGGTAAATATTTAACACCTACCGAGTCCGCCACCATGGCGTTGTATACACACGTATCCAACAAGTGATTTGTTGGATGACTGGTTAATGGTTTCCATTGCACCGTAACTGCTCCGGTCTTTACATTTCGGATTTCTTGCTTTTCCTCCGACCGGAGGTGCTCCGAATATTCCTCCGGGCAATCCTTAAATAAATGGATTGTGCCAGGCTCATTAGCCGGACGTACCATACGTGCAAATATAAAGTCCTTCCAGTAATCGGTATTCACTACGTACAGCTTCATACCTCCAATGACGCCCTTCTCGATGCTGCTCATTTTATAAGGAGGCGCTAGAGGACTGTGCGATGAATCACCCTTAACTGGCACACATACTTCTGGGTACTGCGCACAGTACTGATATACTTCGTCTGTTCGGTAGCCGCTATCGATACCAGCCCTCACAATCTTACGGGCCTCACCATACTCTGATGGATATTCTCTATCAATAAGTATCTCAGTTAAATCTCCCCAACTACTTGCTTGACCATAATCGACTAGGTAGCTTGATACGCCATGAGCGTAGGCTCTAACTTCCCACCAGAAATGATCTTGCTGCACGTCGACGGATGCAATGAGTAATGGTGCATGCTGTGGCACAACACCACGAGGAACTTCTGATTGTGTAAACACGAGATTTTGTGTGCTTTTAGTTTTAGCAGATTTCCACGGTTCTGCTAGCCACGAGTTGATAAAGTTCATCAACTCGCTTGGTGTATCCTTTGATTTGACAAACTCATACGCTACATCCCCGAATGTGACCCATGGAGAATAAAGGGATGACAGATGATAGGCTACCGACCGGACAACTCGGACTTGCGATTCATTCACAGTCCGCCATTCGCCTTGCCGGAGCATATCCATCTTGTGCTTATCATCAATACGGTGCTTACAATGTTCGCACTCATAATATGCGGTATCACGTATCATATCCGCATTGCCATGGTGTTCCTCCGGCCATTTTATCTGTTTGAATTTGAGGGTCTGCGACACCCCGCAATGCGGACATGGCACGTAATACTGCTTACGTTCATTTGCGTCCATATAGGACTGCCAAATATTGCCACTTTCAATCGTAGGAGTTGACACCTTTACAATCTTCTTATCAACGAATGTCTTAGTACGTTCCTCAGCCAACTTAATCGGATTTGCTTCCTTACCAGAAAAAGCTGGATACTTATCAATTTCATCGAAGAATAAGTACTTAATTGACCGACTTGATAAGCTGCTTGGTGAGTTCGCCCCGACAAGTACCATGTAGTTCCCATTAACGAAGTCTAGCTCCAGCAGTTTACTGCCTTCGTCATACATATTCGCAAGCGGCTCTACACTCCTAATCATCGGTTGTACACGTTTATCACTAGCGAATTTCGCGATAGTGTCTGTTGGATACACCATCATGACTGGTGATGCGGTTTGGTGTAACGCATACCCAATCATATTAAGCTCAGCTTCCGTCTTACCAATCTGCGCCCCGAAACATAACGAGATGCTTTCAATAAGAGGGTCCGTGAATTTGTCCATAGGCTCCTTGAGATAAGGTGTCCGCGCTGTACGCCATCGTCCAGGTTCAGCAGATATATTAGTCAGTACCCTGTACCTATCCGCCCATTCCGAAACGGTGTATCTTTCAGGTGGCTTGAATGCCTCTAATTCCTCAGGGAACCAGTCAACCTTTGGACTTACCTTTTCCCGTGGCTTTGACTTTCGGCGTGTACTCGCCTTCGCGTGCGTAGCTTTCGAGGTATTCTTCGACAAGGCCATTCACCACCTTTTCTACACGAGCACGTTCCTCAGGATCCGTGAACTCACTTCCAATACGCTTACCTAATTTGGTAAATGATGTCTTCATCTCCAATACTCGGCTAGCCCATGCCTGCGCCACATCGGCACGAGGGACATATTCGCCATTTAGCACATCTAGCATTTTCTTTTCGCGCGCAGCCTTTGCTTCTTTATAATCAGCTTCGGCTTCTAGCTTACGAGTTGATGCAGATTTACTTTTAGCATTATCCCCTTTCGCCTGCCCTAAATACACAAGGACTTCTCGGAGATTCCACCAACCTACAGAGGCTTTAGGCATCCCTGCTTTATGGTGTCGAGAAATAATTTCCGGAGTGACCCGCAAGAGGTCACATAGTTGAGTGCTTGATACGAGCAGATTGCCCGCAGCATCAAATTTCACTCTTGGTTTTGTGTCCGCCATAGGTGTACTCCTTTCTAAATTCGTCTTTCTACATTCAACAGGAAAATTTTTCTCACAGAGAGAGGACCATCGCGCGGGGGCGACCAGCGGCCATTTTTCGCCCGCGGAGTACCTTTTTCAAATTTTTATTTTCTCAATTAGGTATTATTATTGATACTCAATAAGAAAAAGGGTAGACCTCAACTAAGTAAGGTCTACCCCGGGGCAGTGCAGCAGGCAGACATATTGTGCGGGCCAGACACTGCCTGCTATCTACTACATTTACATTATATTAAATTAAGAGTGTGCCATTCTATGCCATCTTTTCAAATTCAGCTATTGCTTTCTTGTGAAGTCTGTGAACTTGTCGCCACGAATACCCTAGTTCGACAGCTATCTGCTCCCATGGCAACGCATTAATGTATCTGAGATTCAGTACATCCCTGTATTGTCCGTCAGTTATTTGGTTGATGACTTGCTTGACCTTGTTTCGAGAATCAATCAATTCATCCCATTCTCTGTTCAGCTCCTCCCTACATTCTTGTAAGTGCTTACTGATTCGTGGCATAGCATCTCCCGATTCACATATCTGTATAGCTTCTGAATGTAAATCTCGGTTAATCGCACCTAGCTGAATCTCTAACGCACGCATTCGCTGCTCAGTATGGCGGACAGCTTGTAGTTCTTCATTAGCCATCATATGCGATAGTCCCCATATTTACTGATAATCATCTGTGCTCGTAGTAATCCGTCAATGTATCCGCTTTCACGAATTCTATCATCTAGCATAGGTAATCTCAGTTGTCTATTACGGGCTCGTATGATGGCAAGACTTAAATCTGACTGTATGGCACCTACAATCACATCTGCCCTACTCCTACGCTTTTGCATCCTTTACCTCCATACGTTCGACAATATCCTCGATGGCTTCTACCATATCTGCTTTGCATTGCTCGACAGCAGTGAACATCTCCTCACACATGGCGTATGCATCATCACTTAGGTCGTCATCTAATCTCTCGGCAACATTATCTTTGAGATTATCTACAACCTTAACTATATCCATGACAAGATGATACGTGTCATCTAGATAGTGCCCTTTGTTAATTAGTAGTCGCTCGACTTTTGTCATGTTCTTCCCTCTTTGCAATTTCCCGATTTAGATACCAACGGGCTTTTTTAAGATCCTTAATAGCATCGTCCTTATGACCAGCTCTGGATACATACTTCACAACATTACCTAATCGATATCCTAGTTTCTTGTCTTCGATGTAATCGATAACCTCGATATCGCCTTGTGTATAATGACTAGGATGGTTGATATCATCACATTGCTTATCTATGCGTCTAGGAGGTTCAGGAGGTCTGGATGGTCTATGAGGTCTATCTAGTATATTTCTTCCCATATTTATACCAAATCGATTCGTTGCTTCTCCAAAACGTCTCAACTCTTCATTCGCTATGTAACGACTTAGCTCTTCACTAGCTGATATCCTAGTAGGTGGCGGGGGATTATTTGGTCGCTCATACAATCTACCTGGGGTTAACCCGTATACAGTCTTGTATTTTCGTTTATCAACGATTTCCATAACTTGAATAGTCGTGTAACTCACCATTACCACGATGGCTCCGATTAATCCTGCCATAATAAATTGATCCATATTAATCATCCTTTCTGTATTTATCGATTCTTGCTTTTAGGCTTTGCAGCACATATTCCTGTGCTCGGTCCTTTTGGGCTAGTGCATCCATCATATCCTCATCACGAGTTCCCTCACATATTAGATGATGAATAATTACCTTCTCCATTTGACCTTGGCGATGTAGCCGCTTATTAGCTTGTTGATATAACTCAAGACTCCAATTTAACCCGAACCATATTACGTGGTTCCCGCCGTCTTGTAAGTTAAGCCCGTATGCCGTACTAGCCGGATGCGCTAATAGAATGTCAATTTCTCCAGCATTCCACGCTATCTCATCATCGGCACCTTTTAACTCACAGACTCGTAATTTAGTCTTAGCCAATGCTGCTTTTAACCGTTCACAGTCATGTTTAAAGTTGTAAAACACTAATGCAGGCTTTCCGTTTAGCTGTTCTATAAGTTCCATAAAAGCCTCAATCTTACAGCCGTGTATCTCGTGAACGTTCCTATCGCCATCATATACGGCGCCATTCGCTAACTGTTGTAGCTTTGTAGATAATGCTGCTGCACTCAAAGCTGTGATATCTTCGCCAGCTTCGATCAACTCTAATACAGATGTGCGTTCCATATCTTCGTATGCCTTTTTAGCTTTTGAATCTAACTGCACATATTTAATATCGTTGATGACTGGAGGTAGCTCCAAATAGTCACTGGCTTTCATGGATATACATAACCCAGATATTGCCGCCATGATACTGTCATTTGAATCGGATTTAGGTTTATAGGAATACACCATTTCGCGTGACCTCTGATTGGGCTCGAAATAGTAATCTCTAAATCCTGCGTACGTTTTTCCTAACGACTCACCTCTATCTAATAAATACACTTGCGCCCATAGGTCAATTAATCCGTTAGGGGCTGGCGTACCTGTTAACAACACCATGCGCTTGATGTGGTTATGCATATAGGCTAATGACTTAAAACGCTTAGCTGTGTGGTTTTTAAAGGAACTAGATTCATCCACAACTACCATGTCAAATGGCCATGCATTCTTGTAGTAATCAACTAACCACGTTACATTCTCGCGATTAATAATGTAGATGTCGGCAGGTGTGTTTAAAGCCTTAATACGCTTTTTCAGGCTGCCTAATACAGTAGATATCCTTAATATACCTACTCCGTCCCATTTTCGTGCTTCGCGTTGCCATGTAGCCTCTGCTACTTTCTTAGGCGCTATGATTAACACTTTACGAATGGCGAATCGGGAGTACTTTAATTCGTATATGGCAGATAACGTGATAATCGTTTTTCCTAAACCCATATCTAGGAATAACCCTATCTTATTTTGATTAACGGTCTTGTCGATACAATATCGCTGATACGCATGCGGGATAAACTGCATTACGCTTTCACCCCGAATTCTTCTGCGAATTGATCCAAATAACCAGCCACGGCATCAGCACCTTTTAACACAAATACTTTTTGATTTAACTTTTGTAGTTCATGGGCTTGGACTCCCTGCAACCGCGAAAGTACGCCTTTGGATGTCTTCAATTCTACGAAATGAATAACACCATTCGGCCATATGACGATTCGATCAGGCACACCGACATTGCCAGGGGATACAAACTTATACGCTTTACCTCCCGAACGTTTGACGTCTGCAACTAATTTTCTCTCGATATCCTTTTCTAACATTTCTCACCTCTAAAATTCTTGAACGTTAACATGTTTACATACGCGTATATGAGGGTTCAAATTAAGGCTGTAAAGGGCGTATTTTTTCTTAAAACTCTTTGTTTTGATATTTACCAGTATATAATGTTAACAATGTTAACCAACCTATATGAATATAGATACTTACTGACTTTATACGTTAACATAGTACGTTAACATTCTCCGAATTCGTTAACATTCTAATGTTAACAAAAATACTGAGAATGTTAACGCTTAATTGAGAATGTTAACGCTATAATTTCAGTTTTGACTCGTTGATTCTGAACCCTCTTTGATGTCCATATTCACCAAATCTCATCAACTGACTTCCGCCCATTGTATATGGGGAGTCCGCCAGTATTTGATTAATTTCCCTTGTCTCGATCTTCTTCATGCGACTCGGGTCATTACCAAAACATTCCCACCAAACCTCTGCTGCACAAATACGGTCACGATATACTAACTCTTGACCCTCGGCAGGTTTAGCATTCATGCTAAGATACGTCCTCCTGGCGCTCCGACTCATCACATTCCAATTTAAAGGTACCTTAATTAATAAAAACTCATTAATCAGTCCTGCTTTGGTATTTGATTCCATGTGTGCCTCTCTAGCCGCATCAGCCAGTTTTAGTACGTTCGGGTCATCCTCGATAATGAGTCTTTCCCCGCTTTTATACCGATACAAAGCTTCCGCCCATAACTGGTCTACTTCCCCCGGAAGATTAACGAATATATTCTTTCGCGGAGTCGTCATTTCAAGATCAATAGGCCAAAATCGGCGATTACCTGTGATATCTTTTAGGAATTCATATTGATTCGTACTACCAAAGAATACACACTGCCGTGGATATTCTTGTGTACGCCGGCCATATGCTTGACGAAATACATCTACTTGACGACTTAGAAATTGCTTAGATGCATTTTCTTCAGCCCTCGAATACCCCGCCATTTCACCGGCTTCTATGATCCATTTACCTTGAATACCTTCTGCAGCTTCTTTACCCTCAAAGGTATTTAACCCATCAGCGTACCACTTCTTGCCCATCGTGCGGATAAGGGTACTTTTACCAATACCCTGACCGCCGATAAGAATTGGCATCGTATCATACTTGCATCCAGGCTCAAACGCTCGCGCTACTGCCGCCGTAAATGACTTTCTAGCGGCTGCACGGGTATACACATTATCCTCAGCCCCTAAGTAGTCGATGAATATGGTATCTAATCGGGCAATGCCATCCCAGGATAACCCGTTAAGGTAATCTAGTACTTCATTAAATCCATTTTGTTCAGCACACATGATGAGGGCATCCATGATTTTATCTTTGCCGGTGATATCATACTTATTTTCTAGGTACCACCGTAAGCCCGCATCATCTGCGTCTGTCCATATGCGAAGTCCTGGTGTTGGGTTCCATGGTAGGGCCCCTTTTGCCACGTATCTCGAACCAAATCTATCATAGGCAAGTCTACCGACAAGCGCCGGATCATGGTGCATGATTTTAAGCATGTTATCTAATGTGTTCTTAGGTCGACCATTCTCGTCGTACTTTAAAGTCGAACTTTTCATCCAGTCGACGTTCGTTAACGCATTAGGGTCAAGGTCGGATGTCTCAGCGTGAGCCGATACATTCGTGATAATATCAGCAAATACATTTGATGCCGATTCTCGGGCACGGGCCATGTTGAGTTCATTAACGACTACTGTATCTTGCCTAGCTAGTTTAGACATAGCCATGTAAGATGGCAGCTTATGCCCAGGTGTCCCATCCTTAGCAGTCTCGTCTAAGCTGTGGAACTTATGTAGCCGGATAAGGTCAAAGGCATTAACTAATTGACCACTACACGGGTCAGTATTATGGTGACTGAACAGGAATGTATCGTCATCATAAATAACTGCCCCTGCTACCGTTGAGCCAGTAACGAACGTTAAACGGTCCTCGCTGCCCTCAACATCAACATATGCATGAGGTATGAATTTATCAATCGCCTCACGGATGCCGTATATTCTACAAAAAGCACCTACGATACCTGGCTTTTCTCTCGGATCAGCTTGCTTTGCAAGTAGCTGCTTTTCATGCTGCGATGCTTCCTTACCTGGTACTTGTGGCCAAGAACGTACATCTCGCCAATCAGTGTATTGGCCGAGCATACCGTCAGTAGATAAGAATGCCTTATCGCCTACATAATATACATATTGCGCATCGTTCGGGCATGATGGCCAATACATGAGCCGAGAAGCTTCGAACGTAGTTCCATCCATCATACCAATGCCGATGAGCTCCGCCAGCTTACGAGCAATAGGCTCATACTCATCAGGTGTCATCGTTCTATCAGTAGGGACGATAACACGTAACCGTGGACGATGCACCGTATGAGAACGGGTTGAGTAGATGACATAAGCCATGCCTAGGCTGTCAATTGTGCGGGCGACGTTCTCAGTTTCCCCAGGCGATATGGCATCCATATCAAGAGTAATCAGATCACGCCCAGACACGTTAATAGCTTTACGCTGTAGACCGTTTAACGTACCACCAACAAAGCCGCCAATGTCCTTTAGCTTGCTTTTCTCAGATTTTGGCAATCTGTGGTATTCGTCCACGGTTTCTGTTGTACGAACGGGGATTTTGAGGCGTTCACAAAACTCGGACCATAACATCTCCGTACGGGTCCATTGCTTTGATGTGCGACTCGCGCCGATACTGATGGTAATCAGTTTATCGTTTTGCAAGTGTATCCCCCTCCTAATCTTTCATATAATAGTCGTTAGTAAATCCTGCGGATGATAATAGCAGTCCGTCTGCCCAGGGTATGGCGATTGAGAATATAGCATTAACATCATTTAACGTAGATTCTGCATTCTCCTTGTTGATTTCAAGTACAGTCTCATCATGGATGTGCATGATAATTTGATATCCTACATCCTCCAATCGGCGCAGTGTCAATGCTAAACAATCGCGAGCGACTGCTTGCGTGATGTTTTCGACTAATTTACCTCCATAGGTACTTTCAGTAACCCATGCAGCGTTTACTTTAGTCTTAAAATGTACAGCATCCTTACCGAATGCATTCTGCTTAATGCTTGGGCTAGGATAAAATAGCTTACGTCCGCTAGGTAGTTCAATCGTCATATAACGGTAACCGTATATTGGATCAATTTCCAAACGGAACATAATGCCGTGGTCAAGGCCTATAGGATTCCCGGTAGTAACGGTGTACACGGCCGCATTCTCAACGGCATACCATAAATCTCGTATTCTAGGCGACGCATTACGCCACAAGTTTACGATTTCAGGTAATTCCTCCTCATGGAGTCCCATATCAAGAGCTCCCATGGCTTTTAATGCATTCACTCCGCCTTGATAGCCAAGTGCCAATTCAGCGACTTTGCCCTTTTGTCTAAGGTGACCATTCTCGCCATGCTTAACAACGGGAACACCAAACATCGATGATGCGGAAGCACAGTATATATCTCCGCCCTCAGCGAATACACGTTGGCGCCAATGTTCTCCCGATAACCAGGCGATAACACGAGCCTCAATGGCCGAGAAGTCTGCCACACATAATGTATTACCTTCTTCAGCAATAATTGAGGTACGAATTAATTGAGATAGCGTATCCGATACATCACCGTATAGAAGTTCTAATCCTTGACGGTTTTTGGTCTTAACGAGATGTCGAGCCGTGTCGAGGTTTTCGATGTAATTTCTCGGTAGGTTTTGCACCTGGATAAGACGACCCGCCCAGCGTCCGGTACGGTTAGCGCCGTAGAATTGCAATGTTCCTCTGAGACGAAGATCAGCACCCATAGCGCCATCCATCATGGTGTATTTAGATACCGATGACTTTGCGAGTTTCTTTCGAATCATAAGCACTTTTGCGGCAACGTCATCCGCATCCGTCAGAGCATCGGCCACAGTGTCCTTAGTTAACTTCTCAAGACTGACATTAGTATTATTGTTTAGCCAATCAAGTAATTGATTCCGGCTGTTAGGGTTACTAAGTCCCGTGATTTGGTAACCCTCATTCATCAACATTTCTCGATTTTCCTCATCAATGTATAAGGCACCCTCAACCAATTCATGGTCAATGCGTACACCTCTACTATTGATTTGGATATCAAGATACCAATCTTTCCACGTATCATCAGGTACAGGGAAAGAGGCTAATCTGTGATAACATTCCATCTCAGTCACAACGTCCAGGCGGTTGTACTCGATAAAAGCATTCCATTTATCCATATCGTGTCTAGGTAGATTACGGGTACGGCCCCCATTACGTTTAGTAGGCTTGCATGGTGTACAAAAGTACTTGATAAGTGCTTTGCCTGATGTGTCCTTTTTCTTATCCTGAGGTAACCCCAGGGCCTTGCCGAGTAAGGCTAGGCCCATAGGGTATCCTAAGTAGGCACCATGAATCATCGTGCACTGCCACTGATCAACAGATGTGAGTAAACCTGCACGATTTAGACACGTAATTTCAAATTGTGCATTGTAAGCGTGCTTGATTACATCTGGGTTTAATAAATCACGAATTACACTGTCAGGAATTATTCCTCCCTGCGCTAAATCTACAACTTCAACAGGACCAAAGTCGTAGGAATACGCAAATAGTAATATGGCGAAATCAGGCGATTCAGTATATTTGTACACTCCGAATGAGATATCAGTTGATGAATATGTTTCTATATCAATACTTAGATGCCTCATATCAGGCACCTATTAGTAAGGTTGACCAGTTACGGGGTTAATGCCTACAGGAGCTTGCTGCACAGATTGCTGAGGTGTCGTAGCATATGCCGGTTGTACATAACCTTGTTGAGGTGCTTGTTGTTGCACAGGTTGACCTGCTGCTACTGGAGCACCAGTATAAACATTAGCCGCACTACCTTGAGGTGCACCAAATACAGAGGATGCTGCAACAGGCATGCTACCCAATGCTTCACCATCGCGTACTTTTTGAACAGGACCTAAACCACATCCGATACCAGTGGATTGATTGGAGTAGAAGAAGAATCGAACGAGTACATTGACATACATGCCGGAGTATACTTGTGTAGGATTTGTGAGAGGATTACCTTGAAGATCTACTACTTCAACTTTATAGCTAGCGTCTTGCGCTGCTGTAAACACCCAATGACCTTTACATTCAGGACCAAACTCCTTACCAGATTGTGTGTATCCATCGCCATCATGAATTGGTACTTTTGGCTGTGCCGGAACACGTGCGCCAAATTTAGTACGTGCTGCTTGGATAGCAGCTTCGATAGCATTCATGAGAGCTTGGTGTTGAGCTACATCAGTTTTAGGTAAAAGAATAGTAGCTGAATATCTAGGTTTAGCACCAGGCTGTGTGGAATTAGCCCAAGGTTCTAATAGATGGCAGTAGGATACACGAACATTTTGCAATAATACTTCAGTTGGTTGTGGAACGAATGACATAATTAATTACCTCCATTATTATCATTAGATACATTAAATATTTGCGCCGCAGTAGGTTGATTGGTAATCCGAGGGCGCTTATCGGATTCCTCAACTAGGGTAGGCTTGCCTGCTTTCTTAACTATCATGTCGCCTACCATATCATTAAATTGGGTTTTACCGATGGTCTTTTCCATCTGTGCCAATGTTAATGTCTTACGTTCATACAGAATGCTTTCATCGATGCCAGCTTTGATTAAAGTATCTATAGCAGCATCGGTGTCTTGGAAAGCTCGACTACCACGACCCTCTACGGCTTTCCAGCCAGGGACTGTCACCCCATTAAGAGATTCAGTGAGTGCGTAGTCTTTCATATCCTCGAGCCAAGCAGCGACGTCTTTCCCTCGACGAAGATATTCACCGAGTTCTGTCATCGAGATAAGTCGAGGATCATGATTAGCAACTAGCGCACTGTGCAATGAGTCGTTTGCCTCATATCGGGCTTTGCACTGTTGTTTCGCCCTGCAGAATCTGCACCAGTCGCCAGGTTCAAATTTACCATTGCCGGACATAGCCTCATCTGCACGAGGTTTGACAAATGTATTACCCCATTCCAGTAGTTCTAGCGTAGGGATTTCCCATTCGCTGATATTATTAACACGAGGCTGCACGATAGTCATTTTGACCGTATTAAACATATAGAGTAATCTATACGCATCAATCGCGCCAAGAGCATATAACATCATTTGCGGATTGTGTTCCGCATCAACGACTACCCCTTTTCCGTGCTTATAATCAACGATATGCAAGGTGTCACCGGATAGGATAATACAGTCAGCTGTGCCGAATCCATCGGGTACATAACGGCTAAAATCAACGCGTTTTTCAATGGCCACTACAGGAGTTGCCGTACAGCCTAACATAACGCCTTTGACATATTCGAGGTATGTTTCCGAGGTATCGTCCATTTCTGGTTGCCACAATTCATCTTTTTTGATTTTGTTGAACTTGCGAGTGTATGTGGATTTCGCCATGGCCGTGGTATACTTCTGTAGTTTTAACTCACACAGTTCGTGTGCCAGGGTTCCTTCCTTTGCATACACAGATGTACTATCGGGAAAGTTCTCCTCTAGGAGAGGGGCGGCTGTACAATGCAGCCACCGGTGCGACCCCGATGCGTTTAATAATGCATGTGATCGAGGTGCCATTAGATTCTTGCCCCCAATCCTCTAATCGCATTTACTAACTCGGGGTATCTGTCCTCAGGTACTTCACCCAAGTATTGAACACCGAATTGTGCCATTAATTGTTGCAGTTCTACAGCTTTCCCTGCGTCAAGTAATGGTGCAAGCGCCGCTTGAATTTCAGGCAATGTATACTTTTTAACTTCTTGAGATACCGGAGCGGTAACAGGTGTTTGCACAGGTGCTGCAGTTTGTACGTGGGCATCAGTGGCCACGTTGATAGTTGGTGCCGTAACGGCTACTTGAGTAGGAGTAACTTGTACAGCTGCATTAGGTGATGTCATGGATACGGAGTTTGGTTGCATAGCTACTGTTGTAGTAGGCACACCTTGATTTGTATCTTGTGGAGCTAGATTAGATACGCACACGGACGGTGCTGCTTCTGTAGATACCACTGTATCTACTATGCCAGGGGCTTTATCATCCATTGCCCTGTCGTTATCTACAAAACTTCTGAATTGATTTAACACAGCTTTTAGCTGGTTATATACATCTAGTACATTAACTCCTTGAACTTCAACTTTAATCATTGCTTAAATCCTCCTGAATATTAATAATTGATTGGTTGTAATACGATTCTTTTAACTCAAATCCTAAAGCCCTACGACCCATACGAAGTGCCATAACTGGTACAGTACCGATACCGGCAAACGGATCAAGTACGATATCATTTGGATTACTCCACAATTCTATGCAACGAGCCACCGTATCTAGCTGTAACGGGCAAATATGACGTTCATCCTTATTATCACGAGCTGCTTTATAATTCAGCGTATGTGTTTGGCGGATATCCGCCCATACAGGATTAGCATATCGGCGCCATACTTGATGGCTATACATAGGCTCCGTATTATATTTCTGCTTTTTATCAAACAACTCTGGATCGGGCGCAGGTCGTTCAACTCCTTTGATACCCTCAGGTTCCTCTTGCCCGAAAAACTGGGTAAATCCATCCGGATGCGCGATGGGCTCCGGATTGTCACCAGGCTTACGCAATGTCACGATGTAATCAGGCGCCCCCATACGGCACATGGCAGAATCTTTTACAATTTGTTTATGTAAAAGACCCAGAGCCTTTGTTCGAGTAGCCTCAACAAGAGGGTCTTTCCAAATCGTGACTCGGGAATGCATCACGAATCCAGCATCCTGAAAGGCTCGAATAATGTCACCGGGAAAGTCTTTCATTCCGATAGCACCGTCCCTAGATTTCGTGAGAGGTAAATCCATACAATGAACTGATACTAATCGCCCAGGCATTATTACGCGGTATAGTTCTGCAATCAAATACTTGAAGTGCTGCCAAAACTCACTATCAGTAGATGAGTTTCCCATATCCCTATCGGAATTTGAGTACACATACAAGCTACTAAATGGAGGGCTAAATATGGAGTAATGAACGCTATCATCAGGCAGCCCTTTCAGCACTTCTACAGAGTCGCCATTATAAATTGCAAATCGGGACTCAATTAACTGATTTAGCACGTTCACGTTGTAGGTCCTCCTTTGCTTTCTTATTTAACGCTTGCAGCATTGCAAATCCAGATAGGGCGGCTATAGCTTTATCCATTCCTGCCTCAACAGCTAATCTAGTCAATTTGGCTGCTTTTAATTCATTGATGTGGATGACTCTTATGTTATGATCCTTAGCATAAGCTAGCTCCAAATTGCACCCGGTTGAGTTCTCCCATCCGTTGCACATTATGATTGCATCGCAACCACTTAGAAGGTCAATACACCAGCCTATGCCAGTATCATAATCAACCTTGTTATATAAATGCCCAAACATATGTATAGGTGATAGGAATATGTTATGCGTATCACTGCCAAAAGGTTCCTTTATCGGAAATACGCCCATATCGTCCTGCAGCCACTTTAATACAGAGTCAGCATTCTTTTTATTTTTAGCCAATCCTCCGAATGGATGGCTTACGTAAATTTTAGTCATATAACAGCCCTCATTTCTGCCCAGTTAGGTAACACCATAGGCACACACGGATTGTATTCCGTTGATTCCCGTCTAGTTTTAGATAATTCAGTACGAACAGCGTCACGGGTTAGCGCAATCATAGCGTCCCTCATTTTTATAGCATCCGCTTCCTTACGTTCGATATTCGCTTTAACCGCGCCTTCCTTTTCGGAAATTACGATATATGCGTTTACCTCATGCTTCTGGCCAAATCGCCAGCATCGACGAAGCGCTTGATAATACTGTTCATAACTATCGGATAGCCCAACAAATATCATATTGTGGCAGTTTTGCCAGTTCATTCCGAATCCAGCGATACTTGGTTTTGTTACCAAGCATTTTAGGAATCCAGAACCAAAACCTAACATCATGCCCTGCTTTCGAGTCGCCTTATCGCTACCTTTGACGTCCTCTGCGAGATCAATCATTTCTTTCAGAGTAGTTGATTCATCGTTAAGGTCGCACCACACTAGCCATTGCTCATTAGATGCATTGACTAAATCTGCTGCTGCTCTACATCTTGATTCAAGAGATGCTTTGCGGGCTCTGCGGCGTTCCAATAATGATAAAGTAGGGACATCTTCGCCAGTTTTATCAACTACGATTTCATGTACGTGTAGCTTAGGCAACTCATAGCCATCATCTTCATAACCCAGGGATGCCGGGTTATCTAGCACGACTGCCCATGACGCCATCCATTCCCAAAAGGTATTTTCTGCATGACCTTTTAATCGCCATTTAGCGGTATCGCTACCATCGTGCGTGAAATACATAGATAACATTTCATTACGACTCATGATGCCGAGGAATTCTGCATGATTGCCAAGCTCCATATAGTCATTCGGTGCAGGCGTTGCCGTACATGCCAACCGATATGGTGTATTACTGAATCGATTTATTAAATCCGTACGTACTTTACCAGTAAATGACTTTAGGATACTCGATTCATCAAGCACGACACCTATCAAATTATCGGTATTGAATCGTCCCAATTTCTCATAATTCGTAATATTAACGCCTGGCACAATGTCATCATCAGATTCACATATAGTCACAGGAATATCGAAACGTTCACCCTCGGACTGTGTTTGAGCGGCCACAGCTAGTGGTGCTAATATGAGTACTGATCCACCTGTATGTAGATAAATCTCATACGCCCAGGACAGCTGCATTAAAGTTTTACCTAATCCACAATCTGCGAATATGGCAGCTTTACCTTTTGCCAAGGCCCATTTAACGATATCTCGTTGGAAGTCAAATAAATGTTTGTTGAGCATACCTGTATCAATATCAAATCCGTGAGATTCCGACATTTTAGATTTAGCGGATATGAACTCTTCATATTGTTGCAAATACGTCCTCCTTTAGATATAATCAACGTAGAATAATATTTTTCTAATTTGAGCTTGTTGATGTTGCCGCATCATCAGGCTCATTTTTTATGCCCAAATCCTCGCATTCATCTGGAATGCAGTAGTCTCGCTTTGGGCAGGTACTACAATTTCGCAATTTAATCACCTCCTTATACGCATTTAGTTGTAATATGGATTGCGGCAGTATTTGCCACATTTCCTTACTTTAGGAATGTACGCGACATCTTCGCGGTCTTCAGCATCAACTTCGGCTTTATCTTTGTAAAAACCATAAAGTGATATAGCGAAGCCAATGAACGATTGTAGTAAAAACTGCTCCCAACCGATTTGGTCTACTTCCAAGGCCCCCATAGAACCTGCAATGAGGAACGTCCCCAATAACATATATCCCATTAATCCTCGTCCTCCTCCTCTTCAATTCTTTCGGCCATAATGCCATCTGTAGTGACGATAATACGGATTTCAGATTCATCATAATCGCACATAAAGTTTTGTAGCTCGTATGCCGCATCCATAATATTGCTATTGATGTGATTTAAAATTCGATTAGATTCGATTGCTTTTAGATGTGCGGCCATTGCTGTTTCGTTTACTGGGATAGCTTTCATAATTATGTTTCTCCTATAACATCATCATTGATAAAATAGATGCTACTGCTGCTGCAGCTAAGCTTAAATGCATTCCTGCGTCAATCCATGTCATGATTAATTCCTCCTAATGAATTCCTGCGGATTTAAACTCCGCATCAACTACATTCGCGTCCCATCCAAGCGAATGAACAAGGAACGTCCTAAACCCCTCTTTGTCGATGACAAAGCTACGAGATTTCTTGCCCGGCGACTGCCAGGCATATGCAAACGGAAATCGGTCCCTTGCGATGCCCTCTCGGATAGCCGTTAGACTAACACCAAGGACAGTCGACATTTGACTTACCGAGATAACTTTATTGACCATTTATTAACCTCCTTTTATACATTTTTATTTGCTAAAATTCGAGTAAACTCGAACTGTTTACCAAAAAAAATTAACCCTTTTGGGATATGGTAAGTCTCCTCTATCTTGCATATCTTCGCGTAGGGGACTTTTGAGCTATCTCGCTCCCATCTTGCCAAGGTTTGTGGATGCACGCCTAATTTGTTGGCAGCATCGACCTGTGTTAGTCCTGCATTTACACGGGCGGCCTCCAAAGTTACCAGGTATTGACTCATTAATACCACCTCCTTTCAAACTAAGAACTCCTTGTTATGTATTTAGTTTAACTCGCATTAAGTCGAATTGCAAGTGCATTTATATTTAAGTTTGTGTAATATTTACTTATATTTTTTACATTTATTTTATATTAACTCGAAATTATTATTGATTTTCTCGTATAAATACGTTAAAATAACGATACAGGGGGATATGAAATATTAAATTTTTATTAATAAAAAGAGGTGTTATTCATGGCAAGACCCACATCTACTGCCTTTGACAAAGAAATAAGGAGTCAGGTAGCAGCTAACCTTAATACCTTATTGCGTAGAAAAGGATGGACAAAAGCCGATTTAGCTAAACAATCACAGATAAGCCCTTCTACGCTTTCGGGATATTTTAACCAAAAATACAATATCACCCCTGGAAACTTACAGATACTATCTGATGTTTTTGGAGTCGAGAAAGGTGATATAGATCCTAGATATAAAACCAGTTATACGTTGAATCCATTTAGCATAGAAGAGTTTTTATCTTTTAAAAAGCACGGTGCCGCTAACAATGCTTTGGCTTTGTTATTTAATACTGACGATTCTATAAAATGGCCGCCCCCTACAGAAGCCCCCCATTTGCTGGATGGATTTTTCGATACCGATACCGATACCAATCATAATTCGTCAATAAATAAAGCAACTAATTCTTTAGCAAATCGGAAGGCTAATATAACTAAATCAGACTCCGACTTAAATCCGGAAGAACAGCTCGATAAACATACGCTTCAAATTGAGGCAAATACCGCGTCTCTGCTTTTGGGGAAATATATAGAAACTGCTAACCAGCTTTTATCTATAAAAAGTAAAATCATACCTAGTGATGATTTGCAGCGTTTTTTAACAATTATTGCGGGAACGATTACATTAGCGGAGAATATAAAAAAGGAATACTCAGAGATTTTACTAAGTTCAGAGCAAGAACAAAAATAGGGGGCCTATAAGAAAAAAGTTAGTAGATTAAAACAGGGAGAAATAGGTATGAATAAAAGAGTGTTAGTAACAGCTATTTTAGGGGTAATTATGGCTATATTAGTCGGTTATGTGATAACTGATTACCATCAAAATACATCTAATAGAGCGGAGTATGCCACCACTGAAGACGCTCGCAAAGCTCAAGAGGCAAAAGACAAAGAAGCCGAATTGACGAAGAAAGCTAATGCCGAAAAGGAAATATATACGATTCTAAACAACACGAACTTTGAGTATGATCAAGTAGACAGGGAATATAAATTCTACAGTTCTAATCAAAGAGCGATACAGCCCAGTAATTCTGTATCATGGGTTGCTTTCGTAGACTCTTCAGGCCATTTAGTAGGGCCTTTTATTAGATTTGTTACTTTCGCTCCATTAGATATATCTACAAATTGGATATTCTGGGATAAATTAACGTTCTCCAGTTCTGCAGGCAAGTTTGATTACACGATGCGTGGCGTCATCGCCGGGCAAAGTGGCGGGGGTAAGAATATCAGACTAGATGATTCTGGAACTTATGAGTATGCCCTACTAACAATCCCTGAAATAGATGAAGGTCTGCGCATCTTAACGCAAGGTAATAATCCAATAATCAGATATCGAGGATCGCAATATTATAAAGACTACGCCCTATCCTCTGAAGAAGTCGAACAGTTAAAAACTGCACTAACCCTATATGAACTCGGAGATATTGTTGATGATAACTTAGATGTAAATAAGCTATCTAAATAAAAAATACCCCTATCAAACGATAGGGGTATTTTAGGAGGTATGAAATCATGGCCATGAAACGTGCCAACGGTACAGGCACCGTATATAAGATGAAACATAAGGCTCTACGTAAGCCATATCGAGCCGTGGTGACCCTTGGATATAATTCTGAGGGTAAACCCTTACGTAAATCCATAGGCACCTTTACGACGCAAAAAGAAGCGTATAATGCCTTATCGGCTTATGACGCCAACGCTCCGCAATATGAAGTTAAGGATACTACCTTTGGCCAATGTTGGGAATGGATGATCGAAGATAAGATACGCAAAGGGGTTATCCTGGAAAAAGGCGGATATCTTTACAATAAAAAGAAAGTTGAGCATCTACTAAAAATACCTATCAAGGATATAAGACTTGCACATATGCAAGATGTCATTGATAGATATGCAGATAAAAGCCATACAACTTTAGTACAAATTAAAACTGCTATGAAAGCAACTTTTGACGCTGCTATCAAAAATGATATTGTCGATAAGAACTATGCTGCGCTTGTAACGCTTCCACAAAAGGTAAAGTCTGAAATCCATAAACCCTTTACACCTATTGAGATATCTCGTTTATGGGAGTTGGCAGAAGCAGATCGGGACGCCCGCATATTATTAGTGTACATATACTCAGGAATGCGGCCAGGTGAAATCCAAAGCATTAAACTAAAAGATGTCTATATCAAAGATAGATATATGATCGGTGGAAGTAAAACTGCAGCAGGTAAAAACCGCATCATTCCAATCGCAGAATCTATCCTGCCATTTATTAAAGAGTGGTATAAGATAAGTAGCTTCCAACGACACGAGTATTTGTTACCGAAAGATACACCTAAGCACTTATTAGTAGCCATTCGAACCTACTTAAACAAGTATTTCCCTGGGCACCTCCCGCACGATGGAAGGCATACATGCGCTACTCTATTAATTCATATTGGTATATCGGAAGCTACGACAAAAACTATATTAGGTCATCGACATTCGGATGTAACAAATCAAGTATACATTCATAAAGACGTGTCTGAATTAGTGGCGGCAGTAAACAAACTACCCGATAAGGATAGCCTTTTATGTGAGGATTATGTGTCTTTAACTTTTGCTAAAAGTTGAGCAACGGTTGAGCAACCAAGTTAATTTTAAAAAATCTAAAACAATCTGAAAATAAATAAAGCCGGTAAATACGTATATTTACCGGCTTTATAGTATTACTGTATCTGTTTATATAACATATAAAACCCTGTTATAGCTCCTATTAGGCCAAATATGACCATGCAGAGTGGTTCCGTTTGAAGCCAAGTATCCAATTTATAACCTAGCCAAATAAAACCTCCTATACAGGAGACCAGTGTGACCCCCGCTGATGTTGCCATGGCGAGGGCTTTCACAAGATCCTTATCCATATTATTTACCAAAACGTTCAGGACGACGCGCATCACCTAAGAATTCATGTCGCAACGCTTGAATGATGCGTTCAGAGGCTTTTCCGTCACCATAGGGGTTAACAGAATTAGACATCAACTTATACGCTTCCGTATTGCTCAATAATTCATAAGCGGCTTTATGTACCGCATCCTTATCAGTACCTACAAGGCGAACAGTGCCTGCTTCTACCGCTTCAGGACGTTCTGTCGTATCACGTAATACGAGAACTGGCTTACCAAGAGCTGGGGCTTCTTCTTGAATCCCACCTGAATCAGTCAAAATCAAGTAAGATTTAGCCATCAAGTTTGCAAACGGTTCATAGTCAAGAGGGTCAATTAATGTAACACGCTCCACAGAACCAAGTTCCTCTTGTACAACTTGGCGAACTTTAGGATTTTTATGTACAGGGAAAACAACTTGAATATCTTCAAATTCATTGATTAAATCTCGAATGGCTTGATATACATGGCGCATAGGTTCACCTAAGTTTTCTCGGCGATGTGTGGTAACAAGAACCGTACGTTTTTTAGGATCAAGAGCATTAATAGCTGCATCATCGAATACATAGCTGTCTTGTACCGTCGTATCAAGAGCATCGATAACAGTATTCCCTGTTACATAAAGATGTTCTGTATTAATATTTTCTTTTTTTAAATTGCTTTCAGAACTAGAAGTAGGCGCAAAGTGATACGTCGCGATCGAACCCGTCAATTTTCGATTCATCTCTTCAGGGAATGGAGAGTAAATATCACCTGTCCGTAGCCCTGCTTCCACGTGACCTACAGGAATTTCTTGGTAGAAAGAAGCCAATGCCCCAGCAAAGGTAGTTGTAGTGTCACCATGAACGAGTACCACATCAGGTTTTGCTTCTTCTAATACATCTTTAAGGCCCATCAAAGCACGATTAGTTACATCATATAGTGTTTGACCTTGGCTCATAATATTTAAATCATAGTCTGGGGTAATATTAAACAAGTTTAGTACTTGATCAAGCATATCTCGATGCTGTGCCGTAACGGTGACGATAGGTTCCATATCTGGTGCTGCTTGTAATGCTTTTACAAGAGGAGCCATCTTGATAGCCTCAGGTCTTGTACCAAAGATTGTCATAACTTTTAACATAGTTGCCTCCAACGTAGTAGGATAGAAAAAATGGGGCGCCAAGCGCCCCACAGATGGTTATTCCTTATGAGAATCATCAGTATTCTCCAAGGCTTTAGCCAATTCATCGCGATCAAAGGATATGGTATCATCCGAGTCGCTGCGTTCAATTGTAGGACGTGGTAACGGATGCCCTGCCGCATCACTATGCATGATAACGCCAAGACGTCGTGCAATATAAATACTACACAAGAAAATTACTAATACCAAAGTCGCGCCGACCCAAGCATTGACCTCTGCAACGATAACAGATACACCGCCGAAAAGAGCTGTTACTGCATACATCAACAATACAGCTTGCTTTTGTGTTAATCCTTGTGCCAATAAGCGATGGTGAACATGACCTTTATCGGGTTTAAAGATGGGACGTCCACTGATTTTACGGCGCACAATGGCAAATAAGGTGTCTAAAATAGGCAAGCCTAACACAATGGCAGGTACCACTAGAGCAATCATAGCCGCCGTCTTCACAGCGCCCATAACGGAAATAGCTGCTAATGTATAGCCTAATAACATGGATCCCGTATCACCCATGAATATTTTTGCAGGATTGAAGTTATACCGCAAGAAACCTACAGTCGCACCTGCTAAAGCAAGAGAGATACAAGCAAGATCAGTTTGACCAAGTTGCAATGTCATTGCACAAACAGCGATACATGCGATAAAGGAAATACCTGCAGCCAAGCCATCAAGGCCATCGATGAGGTTTACAATATTTGTAAAACCAACTATCCAGAAAATAGTCAATGGAATAGCCCAATACTTGAGATATACTACACCACCCCAAGGAAGGTTAATGAAATCTACTCGAATATCATAAGCCACCAAAATAGCGGCTGCTATAATTTGGCCCATTAACTTAGTTTTTGGCTCAATTTGTTTAATGTCGTCCCAAATACCAACTAGCACCAAAATGACTGTACCAAGGACAAACCCAAACAATTTATGATCATGCGGAATGGAATCGTTAAAAAGAACCGATCCCACATAACCGAGAAAGATTGCTAATCCACCAAGTCGTGGAATCGCACCATGATGCACCTTTCGAGCATCAGGCTTATCTATTGCCCCAACAGCAACGGCAAAGCGTTTTACCAATGGGGTAAGTGCAAAGGTTATGATGAGCGCTAGTGCAAAGGCCCACACATAATCGAGCACATATTCACTCATAAGACACCTCCAACAAGTAGGTTGTAAAAACGGATTAGTTCGTTAAGCTACGAATAGGAGCAGGAATTCTGCCACCACGGGCGATGAACTCGGCTGCACTATATGGACTCACTTCGATAATAGGAGCATAACCTAATAATCCACCAAATTCAACAACCTCTCCAACAGTCTTACCAGGTACAGGAATTACACGAACCGCAGTTGTCTTATTATTAATCATACCAATTGCTGATTCATCTGCAATGATAGCAGAAATGGTGTCAGCAGTAGTGTCTCCAGGAATAGCAATCATATCAAGCCCTACAGAACAAACACATGTCATGGCCTCTAATTTATCAAGTGTCAAACTACCACAGGATACAGCATCAATCATGCCTGCATCTTCCGAGACAGGAATGAATGCACCACTAAGACCACCTACGTGAGAGGAAGCCATAAGACCACCTTTTTTCACCGCATCATTAAGTAATGCTAGTGCCGCTGTAGTGCCATGACAACCACAAGAGGACAAGCCCATTTCTTCAAGAACATGAGCTACAGAGTCACCTACAGCTGGCGTTGGCGCCAAAGATAAATCAATAATACCAAATGGTTTACCTAGGCGGCGAGATGCCTCTTGGGCTACCAATTGACCTACGCGCGTGATTTTAAAAGCAGTACGTTTAACCGTTTCTGCTACAACGTCAAAGGATTGACCTCGAACGGATTCAAGCGCATGTTTTACAACGCCCGGGCCAGATACACCTACAGAAATAGCACTATCCCCTTCTGTTACCCCGAAGAAAGCACCCGCCATAAATGGATTATCCTCTACAGGATTACAGAATATTACGAGCTTAGCACAACCAAGAGCATCATTATCCTTTGTAAGCTCTGCAGTTTTCTTAACGATGATTCCCATGTCTCGCACTGCGTCCATGTTAATACCAGTTTTAGTAGAGCCCACAGCAACAGAGCTACAAACGATATCCGTAGTTGCCAGCGCTTCAGGAATAGAGTCAATCAAAATGCGGTCAGCTCGAGTGGCGCCCTTTGTTACAAGCGCAGAAAAGCCGCCAATAAAATTAACACCTACAGTTTTTGCAGCACGATCCATAGCTTCCGCCACAGGAACATAAGATGTTAAATCACTACCTCCTGCAACTAAAGAAATGGGTGTTACAGAAATACGCTTATTGATAATAGGGATGCCGAATTCTCGCTCAATATCTTCCCCTGTAGATACAAGATGTTCTGCCTCTTTTGTAATACGGTCATAAATACGGTCACATAGCTCTTTACCAGAACTAGATGCACATTCAAGCAAGCTAATTCCCATCGTAATAGTACGAACATCAAGCTTGTTATCGTGAATCATCTGATTCGTTTCTAAAATATTGTCGATAGATAACATAGTGCCTCCTATCCTACACGGTGCATGCTCAAGAAAATATCAGCATGTTGTGCACGGATTTCAACACCTAGTTCTTTACCTTGAGTCGTCAAAGCCTCTTGGATAGCTGTAAGATTTTTCATATCTTCAGACTTGGTTTCACACATCATAATCATATTGAAAACGCCATCGAGGATGGTCTGATTAATGGACATAATATTTACACCGTAGTTAGCGAGTACAGTACTAACTCCAGCAATGATACCAACGCGGTCTACGCCGACAACGGTAACAACTAATTTCATAACATCACCTTCTCTAAGCACTACAAACTATATAGCCAGTATAGGGCATTCAATAAACTATATTAATATATTATAACACATTTATTATTTTTCATGAGTGAAATCTTTATGAGTTTTCTAGTGAAAACAACATGTTACACTTCGTCAGACAAAGCACTTGTTACAATCTCTTCACCAGCAGTTAACAATGCGATAAGACCTTTATCCCCTTTATAGCTTTCACCATAAATTTTATATAAATCTTCAGTACCAGATGGACGTGCTACAAACCAGCCCGTTTCCGTTTCCACACGAACGCCATCGATAGGCATATCTTTATACAGAGAAGTAGTGCGAACATTAGTAATCGCATCACCATCTACTTCGGTAGCCGTAATGGAGCTTGCATTTAATTGTTTCAACTTAGCCTTGGCCGCCTTTGTACAAGGTGCATCAATACGACCAAATCGAGGATCGCCACACCCTACAACAAGATTATTATAGAGACGGTCAACAGTAGCCCCCATAACGGCATACATTTCCATCGCAAGGAGAGCCATTACCATGCCATCTTTATCAGTAGTCCATACGGTACCGTCTTTTTTAAGGAACGATGCACCAGCAGATTCTTCACCGCCAATGCCAATCTCACCATCGAATAATAGGGAACTAAAATATTTAAAACCTACTGGAACCTCATAAACAGGAACCTCTTTACTAGCAGCCCATTTATCAATCATAGTGGTACAAACAACGGTTTTACCGACCCCTTTATTTGTCCAACCACGAGTCGTAAACAAATAATCCGCCGCAGTCACAAGGAATGCGTTTGGAGAAGCTAGCCCATACGGACTAACGATACCATAGCGGTCATAATCAGGGTCATTCCCAACAGCGAGATCATAATTACCAATTTGTTTAATTACGTCAGCCATGGCATATTCAGATGAACAATCCATACGTACCTTACCATCATGGTCATAGGTCATAAAGCTAAAGGTCGGATCATACTCATCATTAATAATATCTAGGTTTAGATTATACCGCTCTTTAATAGCACGCCAATAACCTAGCCCACTACCACCGAGAGCATTAACGAGGACCTTAGGTTTTGCACTTTGGATTGCCTCCATATTAATGATAGAAGATAGTTCTTCTACATATAGACCTTTATAGTCATATGGAACCTGTTGGTCGGGTTCAATATTGTCGATACTAATACGTTTAAATCCTTCTAATTCACAATATGCGTGAACATATTCATTGGCACGTGTTTCAATCCATTTAGTAATCAACGTATCCGCTGGACCACCATTGGTAGCGTTATACTTAATGCCACCATTATCTGGAGGATTATGAGACGGCGTAATCACGATACCATCAGCCTTATCATCGTGGCTTTCATTATAACGAATAATAGCACGAGATATAGATGGTGTCGGCACGAAATCCATATCGGAATCAACCATTGCAGTTACACCATTGCCAGCAAGGACCTCTAGAACCGTCACAAGGGCTGGCTGAGATAAAGCATGTGTATCTTGACCGACGAAAATCGGACCTGTAGCGCCGAATTGACCACGGCCATCACAAATAGCCTGTGTAATAGCGGCCACATGTAAATCTGTAAACGTACTATTTAAAGATGTACCGCGATGGCCAGATGTGCCAAAGGATACGAGTTGTGTCGGATCTGTAATATCCGGAGCATTATCAAAATATGCATCCACAAGGGTTTGCACATCGATAATATCTTGTTCTTGTACAGGCGTACCTGCTAATTTGTGAGTCATAGAAACCTCTAATCTTATCTTGAGGGCAAGCCCTCTCATTTTACAACCTTGATATTCGATCAATTACATTAAATTATTTCCAAAATGTATGTATCATTCATAAAATATTATATTTACACATAATTAATATAAGATGACAACAGCCAGAGATTTTATCATAATTCTTTATTTTGATTTATTACAACTATTTTCATCTATATCTATTACAACATTATTGTTCGCTTCGGTAGTTCTATCTTTTGATTTCAGCTGTTTAGATATTTCCGCAGGAACAATAGGTTGAGTAAAACCTTGCCCGATAACCTCTTGGGCATCAGTAATCAAGATAAACACATTTGGGTCCGCTTCTTGAATAACCTCTTTCAATTTATTTACCTGCAGCAAGTTAACGGCAACCATCACAATTTGCTTAGGCGTCCGTGTATAGGCACCAATACCATTAATAATAGTGGCACCACGACCAACCTTATTGATAATACACTCACATACTTCATCGGTGCGATAGGTAATGATAAAAGCAACTTTACGTTGATTAAAGCCGATTACCACCTTATTTGTAATAATAGTATACACATACACACTGATAAGAGTTACAGCTACCGCTTCAAGTCCAACAACGCCGACAGCAACTAAGAGGATGGCACAGTTGATAGCGCTATTAATGGACCCCATTTGAAGGCCATAATATTTACGAACGATAAGTGCAATTGGATCAAGGCCTCCTGTATTACCACCTACACGGTAGACGATACCAAGCCCTAGTCCAGTTGTGATACCTGCCATCATAGAACTGAGTAGTGGATCCTTAATAATCATGTCATATTGCAAGAAACTAAACAGATCAATCATCCACGATAACATGAGCGTACCATACAAGGTATTAAGCACTACACGTTTACCAAGCCACTTCCAAGCAGCCCAAAATATAGGGACGTTCAAAATAACGTTCCAAGAACCAACGGATAATCCCGTTAGATAATACAAAATCAACCCTACCCCACTAATACCAGTACTAACCAGTTTGTGAGGTAGTACAAAGGCATCTAAACCAGCACCAAAAATTGCACAACCAATGGCAACTATGACACATTGATAGACAACATCTTTATACTTGGCGAACATAGCTCCCTCCAAATTGCCATTTCACTATAAATATTCTATAATGAACTAATTAAAACATACGCTGTTTACAATGCTTTTAATAATCAAACAACAGGTATATACAAAATCATCATAAACCACTTAATGGTTATTTTCAATCACTTTATAACAGTATAAAATAAACATATAAACTGCATATATTTTGTACATTACAAACGAGGCTATTATGAGTAAAAGTTTTGAGCAACTCGGTTGCAGCAAAATTAATATTGGGCTTGCTATTACAGGCAAGCGTGACGATGGATACCACGACATCGATTCTATATTTCAATCGATTCGCCTTAGTGATTCTATTTATTTCGCTAAGCATCATTCCGTAGTATTTTCTGGTGGCGCTCCCGAATTGCCTGACTACATGCAAAAACTCGTAAGCTATGGAGAAGATAATCTCGCGCTCAAAGCGTTACGCGCCATACAGGCCTATACGGGTTGTAAAGCCGGTGCCGCCATCCACCTATTAAAACGCGTTCCTATTCAAGCGGGTCTTGGTGGCGGTAGTGCAGACGCAGCAGCCATGTTATTAGGTCTCAACCGCTTTTGGGACTTACGGCTCACACAAGAGGAACTTTTAAACATTGGTGCCTCACTAGGATCTGATGTGCCGTTCCTACTACAAGGTGGTACAGCTCGCGGAACTGGTCGTGGCGAAGTGTTAACCTATAGCCAATCGCCAGAAGCACATTGGCTATTACTAGTAAAGCCAAAGGTATCTATTTCTACAGCGATTGCTTATGGTCGCTTCAACGGTAAATCTAAGGCCACCACCAAAACAATCGATATCGTTCTGAATCATCTTCAGAATAATGATTTACAATCTGCTTTCACTAGTAGCGCTAATACTTTCGAAGAATTATTATTCCCAGATCACGAAGAACTAGGAATATGTAAGGAGTTTTTCACTAGCCGTGGTTACCCAACCATCATGACAGGAAGCGGTCCTACGATGGTAGTATTACTTAACAAACCTATGGAAGCCTTACAATTACAAGAAGAGATTAAAGCAGCTGGTCATGATTGGCTGTCACTCATTACTAAAACATGCACACAGGAGGACTTAGTATGACAAAACGGTTACAACCTATACGACTCGATGCGTATAAACCACTAAGAGAAGTGGTAAGTGAAACATTGCGTCAAGCCATCCAAGATGGGGTGTTAAAACCTGGGGAGCGCCTCATGGAAATTCCCCTTGCCGAAGAGTTAGGCGTAAGTCGTACCCCCATTCGTGAAGCCATACGTAAACTTGAACTAGAAGGCTTTGTCGTTATGGTGCCTCGCCGCGGTACCTACGTTGCCAACATATCTTTAAAGGATATTACGCAAGTATTTGAAATCCGTTCTGCCCTGGAAGAACTTGCGGCAGGCCTTGCAGCAGAACGCATTACAGAAGAGGAAATCGAAACGCTGGAGAGAATGCTTGTAGAAATCGGCGATCATATGGAAAACAAAAATATGGAATCCGTTGTGGCTGCGGACGTAGAATTCCACGAAGTCCTCTACCGCGCATCTCGTAATGAAAGATTGGCGGATATTGTTCACAATTTGCGAGAACAAACCTACCGCTTCCGTAGTTTTTCTATGAACCAACCAGGTCGTCTTAGAAAAACTTGGGAGGAACATCGTCAATTAGTGGAAGCCATTGCCTCTCACAATGCCGCACAAGCTCGTAAACTAGCTCGAATTCACATGGAACATTCTGAACAAACCTTGTTGCAAGGAATGGAAGAGTCACAAGAATTTACTAAGGCATAAAAAACATCCTACAAAATACTATATAAAGCAAAATCCTTCCTATTTGTGAAGGATTTTTGTTTTACATAGTCTATAGAAATTGATACAATATCATTGATTAGTATGAAATATGGATTTTTTATAAGAAAGGGAGTTTTTATGGAAGCAATGCTTAATGATGCTATATCCACCATAAACGGTTATTTATGGAGTTATTTCATCATTTTTATTCTTATCGGCGCAGGTCTCTTCTTTACGATGACAACGAATTTTGTACAAATTCGCATGATTAAAGAAATGATTCGCCTCGTAATTAACGGCGCAGGTAGCTCTACAGAAAAGAACCATGTATCCTCATTTCAAGCATTCTGTGTTAGTACCGCATCTCGTGTAGGTGTTGGTAACATCGCAGGTATAGCTATTGCCGTTGTACTTGGTGGCCCTGGTGCTATTTTCTGGATGTGGGTTATCTCACTCATCGGTGCTGCCACGGGCTTCATCGAATCTACATTAGCACAAATCTACAAAGAACCTGTTGCTAAGGGCGGTTTCTATGGCGGACCAGCTTACTATATTCGGTATGGTCTAAACAACAAGGCATTATCTGTTCTATTTGCTATTTTAATCAGTATTACCTATGGTTGGATTTACAATTCTGTACAAGCCAATACTTTGGCTGCATCTCTCCAGGTATTTAACCTTGATGTGTCCTATACAGGCGCTGTAGTAGCAGTCCTTCTTGGTATTATCATATTCGGTGGTATCAACCGCGTTGCAAAAGCATCTGAAATCATTGTTCCTATCATGGCGATTCTATACATTGCTACTGCATTATTTGTGGTAATTATGAATATCACCCAATTCCCACATGTAATCTATACTATTTTCGCCTCCGCATTTGAGCCTGTTGCAGCAGGTGGTGGCTTATTAGGTGCTACTGTTATGAATGGTATCAAACGGGGGCTCTTCTCTAACGAAGCCGGGGAAGGTTCTGTTCCAAACGCAGCCGCTACGGCAGCTGTTAACCACCCTGTAGAACAAGGTCTTGTACAAGCATTCGGCGTATTCCTTGATACATTCATCATTTGTACAGCTTCTGCTTTCATCGTACTCATCGTAGGTGATTACAGCACTACAGGTCTAACAGGCATTGCTCTTGTACAACATAATCTAGCTCAACAACTTGGTTCTTGGGCGCCTACAGCCGTAGCCATTTTCATCGTTATGTTCTCCTTTAGTTCCTTAATTGGTAACTATTACTACGGTGAAATCAATATCAGCCACTTAACAAATAAACGATTCTACCTACATTTGTTCCGTATTGGCGTAATTCTTATGACATTTGTTGGCTCTATTGCTTCTCTAGATCTCGTATGGAATCTAGCCGATTTATTCATGGCTTTCTTAGTATTAACTAACGTAAGTTCCATCGTACGCATGGGGCGCACAGCAGGTCTTGCCCTTGACGACTATATCAAACAACGCAAAGCAGGTATTGAAACGCCTGTATTTAACCGTTCCATCCTAAATCACACATATGGCATCGTATGGTGGGGCGATGGTCAAACTACAGACTCCTCCGTACCTCCTACTCCGATTGAAGATACAGTGGAAAAATAAAATATATTGACCTATGAGGCTGGTGAAAGTATCTTTCACCAGTCTTTTTCGTATAATCTTTAAATTCGTATAATCTTTAAAATACTTTATTAATACATACAGATGGGTCTATATTCTTCGGAATATAGATTTTTATTTTTTGTAAAAGTATCCATTTTCATAGATAAGACTATCCTCCACCAAGAGATTTTAAAGTGACAGATATCACAGTAACCATCTATATTTTTCCTACTTTTAAAGGTCAAAAACTATAGAATATATTTATAAATATATAAAGGGTATTCTATTTATAATGTCGAATACTTAAGTATGTGAAAAATTAGCACTAATTAATTTACTCTGTTATCCGGGAGGTAATTATGAGCGGTTATAACCCATATGAAAACATGTTAAACACATTAGACGTAGCAGCTGAAAAGCTCGGCTATACTCGTAGTGAATACGAAGTATTGCGTCACCCAGAACGGGAACTAAAAGTAGCAGTTCCTCTTCAACTAGACAATGGCGAAGTTCGCGTATACGAAGGCTATCGATGCCAACATTCCACATTGCGTGGTAGCGCTAAAGGCGGTCTTCGCTTCCATCCTGATTCTGACGAAAATGAAGTACGTGCACTAGCAGCATGGATGACTATTAAAAATGCTATCGCTAACATTCCTTATGGCGGTGGTAAAGGCGGCATCAAAGTCGATCCAAAAACTTTAAACCCTCGTGAATTAGAACGCTTAACTCGTAACTTCGTACGTCGTATTGCACCTATCATCGGTGTTAATACAGACGTTCCTGCACCAGACGTAAATACGAATGCCCAAATCATGAGCTGGATTGCTGACGAATACAGCACATTAAAAGGCGAATGGAGCCCAGGTATCGTTACAGGTAAACCAATCGAAGTTGGCGGTTCCTTAGGCCGTAATGAAGCGACTGGTCGTGGTTGCCTCATCGCATTGCAAAGCTACCTCGCTAAGAAAAACTTGGATATCAAAAACCTTACTGTTGCAGTTCAAGGCTTTGGTAACGTAGGTTCCGTAGGTGCTCGTCTCATTGCACAAGCAGGTGCAAAAGTTGTGGCTATCGGCGACGTAAGCGTTAACATCTACAATCCTAACGGTCTCGATGTAGAAAAAGCATACGAATATGCTAACTCCCATGGTCGTTCCCTAGAAGGTTACAGCGAACCAGGCATGACTACAATTGGACCGCAAGAGTTATTGGCTCAACCAGTGGATGTATTGTACATGGCAGCCCTTGAGAACCAATTAAATAAAGACAACATGGAAAATATCCAAGCTAAGATCATCTTGGAAGGAGCTAATGGTCCTACTACTAATGATGCGGATAAATACTTCTATGAAAAGGGCATCGATATCATTCCTGATGTGCTTGCTAACGGTGGCGGCGTAGTTGTATCCTACTACGAATGGGTACAAAACAAAGCAAGCTTCTACTGGACTGAAGAAGAGGTTAATGAAAGATTAACTAAAAATATGCAAAATAGCTTCGAAGCTGTTTGGGAAATGCAACATAAATACAATGTACCACCTCGTCAAGCAGCGTACATGGTTGCTCTTGAACGCCTCGTAGTCGAAACTAGATGGCGCGGCTATAACTGCTAACCCCCCATACCTCCATACATGTTAGCCATAAAAAAGGCGTAAGCTCGATTTGAGCTTACGCCTTTTTATTTGTATTCGTTAATGCTCCATATGAATGAAAATTAACGCCCTCTCTTTAGCTTTATTTGAAAGCACCTAATAAGGCAGCCATGCTAGGACGACTGATCAAGGCTTTCACCAATACAGAACCAAGAATAGCTGGAATGGTTTGACCTACCATAAGATTCAACACTAATGGCCAGTATGGTAGCCCAAATAATGGGCTGAGCCACATTGGTACACATAGTGCTGGCACAAATACGATTGGAAGCATGACCCACCAAGCGCTGAGGCCAAGCTTGCGCATTCCTACGATGATGCCAGTCGTCAATACGCCCACACCAAAGCCCCCTACCATATCGAAGATACCAAGGCCGCCGAATAGGAAGTTAGAAATGAGGTTGCCAATCCCCATGGGAATCACCAAGAACGGAAAGGCATAAGCAAGTGCATATAATGATGTTGCTATACGAATTTGATACGCCCCGAAGGAAACGCTTTGCGTTACATACAATACAACGATGTACAATGCCACAACCATGGCAGAAATAGTCAATTTGCGTGTAGAAATCATAACACTCACCTCCTCAAAATAAAAAAAGCATGGCAAAACTACCATGCTTACAATGCTTATGAATTTCCGTAGTTTTGTTTAGAGACAGGATGGTTTCAAACTGTCTTATTTAGTTGTCGCCTTTAGGCAGTACTAATATATCATATATCTAATATTTTCGCAATTAACTGGGGTTAAGGCGGACTTGTAGGATCATCTACGATTAGTATCAAGATTGTAAGGTGGGGGTGATGGCAGATACCTTTCCTCATCGCTCCACTGGCGAACCGGTCATCGGCCTAGGGCCTTGACCTGCCAAAGTCGCTCTTTGAAAAGGTATCTGCCACCACTTCAAATTTAGCAACTCTACTTATACCCTATTACTAGTGACGTACAAGTCCGCCTTGAATCACATATACACGCTACTCTATTAGAATATATGTAAAGTAGCCGCCTAAAAGGCGACTACTTGTCTAAGCCAGTTTATGGGGATTATAGTGCTGGGTCTTCGACTCCGTTTGCGTGAAAGGCTTTGGCTCTGTCGATACAGGTACCACAGTGTCCGCATGGTTTGTCTCCGCCTTCGTAGCAGGACCAGGTGAGGTGGTATGGTACGCCGAGGCGTAGGCCTTCTTTTACAATGTCTGCTTTATTAGAGTTAATAAAGGGTGCTTCTAAGGAGCATTCTTTACCGGATCCTTCAAAGATGGCGTCGCCCATAGATTTGTAGAAGTGTTCTGTACAGTCAGGATAGGCATTGCCCGCCGCGTCATCACTGTGAGCACCGTAGTAGATATAGCCGCAGTCTAAAGATAGTGCCAAGGATGCTGCCGCAGATAAGAATAAGCCATTTCTAAACGGTACATAAGTGCTTACCGTACCTTCCCCTTCTGCATCTTGTTGTTCTTTGTAGGAACCTTGCGGAATATCTTCACTAGATTGTACTAATAAGGAACAGTTACTAAAAGCAAATAGCTTAGTAACATCCATCGTTTTACCTTCGAGACCATAGTACTCTAAAATAGCTATAGCAGCCTCTAATTCTTTACTATGTTTTTGACCATATTGAATCGATAAGGGCACCACATTATCTTTGCCAAATCGTTCAATGGCAAGGGCCAAACAAGTAGTACTATCTACGCCACCGCTAAAAAGAACGACGGCCTTTTGTTTTTGAGCCATAGTATCTCCTTTTCTATCACAACAGCCTCATCCGTAGATGAGGCTGTGCATTTACATTCACTAAAATTTTATAGATCAATAACCAATTCTACTGGACAGTGATCAGAGCCAAAGATTTGTTGATGAATCTTCGCTTCTTGGATTTTATCATCAAGGCGTTTAGATGTGATGAAATAGTCAATTCTCCATCCTGTATTCCGTTCACGAGCTTTCCCCATATAGGACCACCAGCTGTATTGCTCAATAGCATCTGGATAGAGGTGACGGAATGTATCTGTAAAGCCTGCCCCTAAGAGTTCTGTCATCTTTGCACGCTCTTCATCGGAGAAGCCTGCATTTTTACGGTTCGTCTTAGGATTTTTTAGGTCAATTTCTTGGTGTGCTACATTGAGATCACCACATAGAATGACAGGCTTTTTCTTATCTAATTCAAGTAGATAATTGCGGAATGCATCTTCCCAAGTCATACGATAATCAAGGCGAGCTAATTCACGTTGGCTATTCGGTGTATAACAGCATACCAAATAGAAATTATCGTATTCAGCAGTGATAACACGGCCCTCTTGATCGTGTTCTTCAATACCGATGCCATTAGTTACGGACAATGGCTTAATACGCGTGAATACAGCAGTGCCACTATAGCCTTTCTTAACTGCACTATTCCAATATTGCTCATACCCTGGCAACTCCAAAGAAATTTGATCGGGTTGCAATTTTGTTTCTTGCAGGCAGAAAATATCTGCATCTAATTCATTAAAGGATTCCATGAATCCCTTTGTTACAGCGGCGCGGAGGCCGTTTACATTCCAAGAAATTAATTTCAATTCTTACTCCTTTATAATACTTCACATCAATCTAATACTATTCACCGTATTTAACTTGGTGAAAGTCTCTTTCACATAGAATATACGTCAAGTTTTTGCTTAATGTAAGCTAATCTAAAGATTATATGTTAGCAATACTACTGCTTTTTATGTTTCTTAGCATGTCTTGCTTCTGCACGAGCCTTGCGGGCGTTTTCGTTGGCCTTAAGATCACTTTCACGTTTCTCACGGAAATAGTTAGCCACCGCCGACAAGATAAGGATCACTAATACAGTTACATTAAACATACCAGGTCCAAAGGTATAGATGTGATAACACAAATAACCAAAGGCAACGACTGTTAGTAATTGTTTTAATAGATTCATTCGCCCTCCTAAGTTAGTTTAATGTTTCTACACCTGTGCTAAGCGGGAAGCCTTCATACGTTACCCAGTCACTAGAACTACCAACATATAAAGCAGATTCAAGGCCTACTTCACTCATGGTTAACAACGCATTGCAGGCAGTCACACCAGACCCACAGTACGTTACAACTGGCCTATTTTGGTAGATTTCGTTGTAATACTCAGCCTCTAAATCTTTCAAGGATTTAGGACCATCTACGGTATAGCCACTTTCATAAAAATGATTAACAGCCCCAGGAATATGCCCTGTCATACCATCCATCGTATCCACTTGAGATCCATCATAACGGAATGGCGCACGAGCATCAATAATAACATGATCTCCGCTTTCACTAGCCTTGAGCACCTCATCGCGACTCATAACCATATCCGTTTGCAACTCGTAGTTAAAAATAGATGGTTCAGCAGGTAACGGGGTCGGCTCTTTAGTTAAGAGATGGCCCTCTCGAACCCATCGTTCAATACCACCGGATAAAACGCGTACATCTGTTAAGCCCATGTAACGTAACGTCCACCAAAGACGGCCCGCTAAGAATAGCCACGAATCATATACTACAACCTTTGAGTTACGAGTGATGCCATAAGACTCAAAGGTATGAGCTAACTGTTCCATATCTGGCAATGGATGACGACCACCATGCTCGCCTAAAGGACCAGTCAAATCCTTGTCTAAATCTACCGCATAAGCCCCCTTAATATGGCCTTTTTTATAATCTTGATACCCTCTAGCATCTAAAATGATGACCTCATCAAGACAAGCTAATAATTCTGTAGGAGTGATAAAATTTGACATATTGTACTCCTTTCTTTGATTATATCGAAAAATACAAATCTTTTAATATTATTATATACGACTATAACCGGATATACAATTTATTTTGGTATAGTAAAAGTTATTTATTCTTGCGATGTAACAACTAGAGTAAACATAAAAAGCCCCTATCTTAGATAGGGACTTTTAGGTAATTCAATGTTAAGCTTATAAACGTCTATACATTTCATCTACCGCATCAATATCAGCAGGTAACCAATCTACAGAATATAAGGTTTCTTTAGATAGCCATTTAGCAGCTTCATGTTCTACTAAGGTAATATTAGAATCATTTTTCAACGAACATAAATAACAGTGCATTGTTAAATCAAATTTTTCATAACCGGTATATTCGATAGTAATAATATGCTCTTGAATATTAATATCAGCTTCTAGTTCTTCTTTGATTTCTCTAATAAGAGCTACTTCATGGGGTTCACCAGGTTCAATTTTGCCACCCGGAAATTCCCAACCATCTTTTAAATCACCATATCCACGCTGAGTTGCTAATATGGTATTATCCTTTTTTATAATAGCTGCTACAACTTCAATGTGTTTTCGTTGTTCACTCATAAATATCCTTATCCATTAACAATATAATCATATATATCATCCCGTACAGGTACTTCGAGTACATATTCTAACTCTACCGCCGCAGTACCATTAACCATAAAAATTTCTTTAGCATTTTCCTGACCAGTAGAATGAATCGGTCCCAAATAATAAAACTCTTTAGACTCTTCATCATCCTTGTTTTTTCTCACAAACAAATGCATAGCAACACCTAGTTCATCAGCATTAAACGCGGTTTGTACATCATCAGAAGCAAAGGTTCTCTTATTTTTAGAAATAGCTTTTAGTAATCCTGGATTCTCAAATCTATCCTCGTATTTAATGGTATCTTGAATATTATCTGCTTTATGATAATTAATAAAAACGGGATATGTCTTTGTTTCTTTATGGAATTTATAACCCCCAATGTTGAGAGGAACTTCGTTTTGAGGCCACTCTAATAATTGGCAAACCTGTTCATACGTATATTTTTCATATAATGCAAATGGTGTATTACCATAAATATTATCTTTGTACTTATCATTGAACTGCTTTAATCCATAAGCAATAAGCTCTTGAACTTGTTCCTTAAAATTATTATCCTCTAAAGCCTGTTTAAAGATTCGAGATATACCATATCTACCATTGGAAAATTCAATAAATTCACTATCGGCAAATGTCTTTTGTGCTACTTGAACACCAAATTGATTTGTCATCATATTGATGAGATTAACACGTCCATATTCCGATAGGTCTACATTATAACTATCAAATAGCTCTTCGGAAACATAATTAATCACATCATCACGACCATCTAGTAATGCTTGCAACAATAGAAGCTCTCTTACACGTATACCGGTCGTTAATTTCTGAGATATAAAATGTAGCATTCTCTCCTGAACCGGTGTAAAGGATATATCATAGTCCTTATCCTTAACCTTTATCAAGAAATGATGATATGACTTAAATTTACTGAAAATTCTACTAACATCAATCGAACCATGATCAGCAAAATCAGAAATTTTAGGAATACGACCTAATTTGAAGCGTAAATTAAAATAGGCTTCTTTAATTAATTTCATATCAGAAAATCTTGCCGTATCAATAGATTCATAAATGCGTTGTTTTGCAATTTTATCAAAATGTACAGTTGAGGTACCTGGAATAATACGATTACCAGCTTGTACATAACGACGCAATGTATCTTTGTTATAGCTCCTATCACCTGATAAGGCTAATGGAATCATAAAGTTATTAGTATAATTCCCAATAAAATCCAAGATAACTACATATTCTTTATCTTCAAATTTACGAAGACCACGTCCGAGTTGTTGAATAAAGATTATCGGACTTTCAGTTTGACGTAGCATAATAACTTGATTGATTTCTGGAATATCAACACCTTCATTAAAGATATCTACGGTAAAGATATAATCTAATTGTAGGTCTGAACGTCCCTGATAATCACCAGTTCCCGTTAATCGAGCAATTGCTATTTCCCTAATTTCTTGGCTATCTTCACCAGTTAAACATACAGTGCGATAAACACCACGCTCGTTAAAAGCATCAGACAACGCTTTTGCCTCAACTCGATTGCTACAGAATACTAGCCCCTTTACACGACTACCACTATGTCCAAAATAGCGAATCTTTTCTATAATTTTATCTACCCGCTCTTTTGTAGACAAGTTTGAAAAGGATACCTCCATATCAGAAATATCTTCTTGAGTATCCACCCACAAATCACTAATGCCAAAATAATGAAATGGACATAGTAAGTCTTCTTCTAAAGCCTGTTGTAATCGGATTTCGTAAATAATATTATGGTCAAATAATTCATACAAATCATAGCCATCTGTCCGTTCCGGACTAGCCGTCATCCCCAATAAAAACTGAGGCTCAAAATATTCAATAATGCGTTGATAGCTATCTGAACCTGCGCGATGTACTTCGTCAATGATAATACAGTCAAACTCCTTTGGAGCATACTGTTTCATTACATCATTACGGCCCATCATTTGCATTGTAGAGAATACATGAGTCGCATTATAGTATTTAGCATTCCCAGAAACTAAACCAAATGTAATAGATGGATCATTATAAATCCGCTCAAAACTAGCGATCGCTTGTTTTGCAATTTGTTCACGATGTACTAAAAATAATATTCTTTTAGGCCTCATTTCTCTCATAGCAAAAGCTGCCGCATAGGTTTTGCCGGTACCCGTAGCAGAGATCAAAAGACCTCTTTTAGCATTATTAGCTCTTAGTTCATTGAAGTTAGCAATAAACTGTTGTTGCATACTATTAGGTTCCAGTTGAAGCAAATCTATTTTTCTAAATTGCTCTGCTACAGTCCTTTGTGAAGTTCGCTCTGGACGCACCCATCTTGGTTTATACCAAGGAATAAAATCTTCATAAGGAATAGAAAATTTTGAATTCCAATACAAGTCAAATTCTTCCGTGATTTCTCTAGCATAGGTATCACTGCAATGAGCTTCAGATCGAGTATTCCATTCACGATTTTTCTTTAATGCATTAATAGTTAAATTAGAACTACCAACTATAATCTGATAAGATTCATCTTTTCTAAAAATGTAGCCTTTTGTATGAAATCCATGACCACTACCTTGTGTAGTGCAATACACTTTTAACTCAATATTATTTAAATTTCCTAAATCTTCCAAAACTTGTGGACTATTAAAACCAAGATAATCCGTCGTTAACACACGTCCTCGGACGCCACGTTCTTCTAACTCTTTAAGAATTGGTTTTAATGTTAATAAGCCTTCTGGAGTAATAAATGCTACCGATATTAAAAACTCATCACAATTGCGTAATCCATCTTCAATAGCAGATAATACATTACGCCCTTCCCCATTAGCAATAAGTTCCGAAGATGTAGCAAAATTGATTAAATGATTCGATTCTGACATAACGAACTCCCCATATAATGAATACTATACTTGCTATTATACCAGCCGCAGCTACAACGTCTAGAGAGTATATAGTTTTACTTTTAAAAGTATATTTTTATAACAGCTTACAGCCTCATTCATCGTTTAATCGCTAATTATAAATATAAATACATGTCCAAATCTAACATTTTCATCTATTCCTTATAATTATCGTATCTATACGTCTTTTTTGCCACGTAAAGTTGTGATATAATGTAAATAATTACTCTTAGGACATTAGTCTGTCCAAATGGATCCAAAAGAGTTAGTGTGTTTTCAAGGAGCGTGCGCAGTTGAAAAAGGGGTACATCAAGTTAATAGCAGCCATTGTGCTCGGTGCTGCTATTATCGGTGGTGGGATCTATGGGGTGTATACACTCTTATCATCCAATACAACGACAATTTTATATCGATCAACCGTTGACGATAAAATCAACGCCATACGACCTTATATTGTTGCATTAGATGCATATAACTCATACAGTGTAGCCTATGCTAACCAATTACAGCCAACTCTTGAAGAGTTGCGCAATGGGTCTCATAATACGACGATTACCTTACCTAAATATAAGGAACTTAAAGCTGCATTAGAGGTAGCAAAACAAGATAGTTCTACACCCTACGAAGACGTAAACCAAGCGACAAATGACGTCCTCGTAGTACTTGATCAAATTATTCCTATTGCTGATCAGTTGCAATCTTACTATGTGGAACGTCGTTATGAAAAGGATAATTATAAAGGTAGCGATGAGCTAGCAGCTCAATATGTACCTTTAGCAGAACAGTTCTACGCTACATATAATGCATTAGACTTAGCTTTAGATAATCGTAATAATGAGCTTTATAACGAACGCATGACTGAGTATCAGGGAGAAAAGCGGGAAAATGCGGTTAACTTTATAGAGATAAATCTCATAACAGCACAAACTATTGACCTTATTGATCCAGATGGGAATACAGACACCCAAAAGGTAGAATCAAACTTACAACAAATTACACAACGCCTCAATAAATTACAACCTGGTACTACACCAGAAGTACAAAATGCGGTAAGAGAGTATCAAGACTCAGTAAAAGAATTTGTTGCAGAGGCACGCAACTACATTATTATCAACTCATCTTATGGCGAAGCTTATACGCAATTATTTACCAAGTATAATAAAATGATTGGCAAGGCCAATGCAGTTAACATGGCAGACTTAGATGTAACAGAAAAAAAATAATATTTAGATAACACAAAGGACTAGCCCATGCGAGCTAGTCCTTTTATTTTTATGTAAGCAGCAAACTTTATTTCTTTTTCAAATCTTTTGTAATGATGTAATATTCAGACGGTGTTATCTTGATACCATCAATATGTTTATTACCTACAATATTAATTTTAGGATACCCAAGGAATAATGCTACAGCGTTATCTAACATCAGTTGTTGGGCATTGATAACCGCATTACGACGCACCACTGGATCGCTACTACTTTCACCAAGAGCCAACAATTCATCGAAACGAGGATTAGAGAAGCCAGACCCATTAGTTTCAACGCCTATACCCCAATATTGTTTCAAGAACCATACTGGTTGACCCGTATTAGCGGTTACAACACTGGAGATAATCATATCATAATCACCAGATTGAGATAATGTGTCGATAACCGCATAATCTACGATTTTAATTCGTAAATCTACACCGATTTTTTTGTAGTCCGCTTGCAATGCTTCCGCATATAATGGCAATTCAGGACGAGTTGTGTAGGCATAAAAATCAAGTACGAGGTTTTCACCGTCTTTATCTACAATACCGTCGCCATTTGTATCTTCATAACCTTCACGTTTCAGTAATTCTTTAGCACGTTCTACATTATATTTATTAGGATCACGCAATTGGTTAAAGCCATAGTCTATGGATGGTGGCAATGGAGCCTTACCGGCTACGAAGGTATCCTTCATGAGGTTCTTCGCATAAGACTCACGGTCTGCTGCTGCAATGAGGGCTGCACGAAGATTTGGATTTCGTAGTTTCCCTTTTTGCCCCATACGAACAAATACGTCACGCAAGGAAGCCACTTCATAGATAGTGAATTTCTTATCATTTTGGAAGATACTATATTCACCAGGTCCAATGTTAACGGCCATATCTACATCGCCCGCTTGTAACGCCATAGCACGAGTATTCGCATCATTAATAGATGGGATTTCAACCTTAGCAAAGCCTGCCTTGCCATCCCAGTAATTATCATTGCGCTTTAGTTCAGCACGCTCTTTTGTGAAAGAGGATACTACATATGGACCAGTACCAATAGGACCTTCCTTTGCAATATCACGACCATTCGCCTCTGCTGTCACATCCATAATCAAAAACAATGGATCTCCTAACAAGTTGGGCAAATTATAATATTCCTTGTCAGTCTTGATGGTCAACTCCTGACCGTTAGCAGTAATTTCTGTATAGTTAAAGAACGTTTTTGCTCGTTTACTTTTAGCAAAAGTTCGTTCTAAAGATGCTTTTACCGCCTCAGCTGTCAAACTATTACCATTTGAGAATTTAACTTTATCATTGATGGTGAAAGTCCATGTTAACTTGTCATCACCTTGCTTCCAAGAGGTGGCAAGCCAAGGCGTTGCTTTCATTTGATCATCAAACTTGATAAGCGTTTCACCTATACCAAATCGTACAACGGCCCAACTAAAATAATTTTCCGTTGGTTCTAATGTGCCAGCAAAACTAATAGCCCCTACCTTTAATACATCATTAGATGAAGCAGAATCTTGATTCATACAACCAATAGTCCCGAGCATAGTCACACCAAGGGTCATACCAATTAGTAAAGCCTTGCGTAATCCTTTCATTTATACACCTAACCTTTCTACACACATTAACTATCTATTTATACTCAGATACTCACTATTTTTTGCATTAACATAATCTAGTAAATATAACCTGCTTTTACAATAGTTAATATAAAGAGAATCTATGTACATCACTTCATATGAGCATATCTTGTTATACCCATAGGGGTATATTTTATACAGTCAACTATACTATATATTAGGTGTTAACACAATGTATAATTTGAGAAACATTTCAATATATCTATTAAAAAATTTCATATCTTAACTATGCATAAAAATAGCAGTTAGTCTTGAAACTAACTGCTATTTTAAGTTTACCTATCCGATGTAACTCTCTACATTTCAAATTTATACTTTTGAAATTTTGAAAGTAAATTTTCCTATTAAGCTTCTAATGCAGCCTCATCCAAGGTAAGCGGCTTATGATCTTGACCAATTTCAAAGATAGAGCTCAATAAAACCTTTGTATATGGATGTTTTGCATCCGCCAAGTGGAAAGCATCTAGTTCTTCAACGATAGCACCTTTGTACATTACGACCACCTTGTGGCACATCGTACGAATAAAGGCAATATCATGAGCAATAAATAGGTATGTTAAATTTTTCTTTTTTTGTAAACGCGCCAAAAGGTACGCAATGGAGTCTTGTACAGATACATCTAGGGCACTAGTAGCCTCGTCTAACACGAGGATTTCGGGCTCTAAAACGATAGCACGAGCAATGGCAACACGTTGGCGTTGACCACCAGACATTTCATGAGGATAGCGATGCATAAACTCGCGAGGTAAATCTACCATTTCCAGGTAGTCACCTGCGATTTGCTCTTCTTTTCCCTTTTCAAGAAGACCAAAATTATAAAGTGGCTCAAGAATGATATCTTTAACCTTCATACGTGGGTTAAAAGCTGCAGATGGATCTTGGAATACCATTTGAATCTTTTTACGATATTCTTTCGTTTGTTCAGAATTCATATGTTGAATCTCTACACCATCTACATAAATCTCGCCTTCCGTAATAGGAAGCATCTTCATAATCATACGAACCAATGTTGTTTTCCCAGAGCCAGATTCCCCTACAATCCCAAGGGACTGACCTTTTTCGAGAGTTATATTAATATCCTTACATGCTTCAAGCTCACCACCAGTAGGAAGTGGGAATCGTTTACATACATTCTTAATTTCTACTGCGTAATTAGTCAATGTAACGACCTCCTCCCAATGTTGGCACAGCGTCTTTTAGTTGTTTCGTATATTCATTAGATGGATTTTCCAAAATGTCTTGTGGGGTTCCAGCATCTACAACACGGCCCTTTTTCATAACAATAATATAGTCAGACATATACGCTGCTACACCAAGGTTATGAGTTACCATGACTATTGCAGAATTATGCTCTTTAGCTAGTTCAAGCATTTGCATAACCACTTGAGATTGTGTTGTTACATCGAGTGCAGATGTCGGTTCGTCACCGATGAGTAATGCTGGGTCCAATGCTAACGCCATAGCAATACCAACACGTTGACGTTGACCACCAGATAATTCGTGTGGATAACGGCGCAATATATCCGCTCCATTAGGAAGAGATACAGATTCTAATAACTCAATTGCTCGTCGATCACATTCATCATTAGTGATTTCAATATGAGATGTAAACAATTCTCTAAATTGTTTACCAATGCGAACAATTGGATCTAATGCACTACCACTATCTTGGAAAATCATAGCCATATCTTTACCACGTATGGCTCTCCATTCTGACTTAGATAGGGTACGAAGGTTGTGACCGTTAAAGATCATTGTACCGTCTGTAACCTCACCACCTACAGATAATAAACCCATGAGGGCCCGGATTACAGTAGTTTTACCGGATCCGGACTCACCTACAATGGTTAATACCTTACCGCGTTCCAAGGTAAAGTTCACATCCATAACAGCAGGCACACCTTGGTACGCAATGTTAAGGTTTTCTACAGTTAGTATGTTTTCTGCCATTATAGCTCCTCACTATTTTGTAATTTTGTTAGTAATCCAGTAGTAATCACTTGGGTACATTACAGCACCTTTCAAGTAAGAACCTGTAACGATATTAGTTTTAGGATAGCCTAAGAATAATGCAGCACCATCATTCATCAACAATTGTTGAATTTGCATTGCGTAATCACGACGTTTTGCTGGGTCGAATTCAGTTTCAGCTGCATCTAACAATTGGTCAACTTGTGGATTGGAGTAACCAGAACCATTTTGAGGGTTGGAGCCATTGTTGTTAGTGTGCCAATAGTTAGCCAAGAACCAGATTGGATCACCTGTATTAGCTGTTACAATGTTGGAGATAAGCATATCATAGTCGCCGTCTTGACCCATTTTATCGATCAAGTTATAGTCAACTGTTTTGATTTTCATATCGATGCCAACCTTTTTAAGGTCTGCTTGAACAGCTTCTGCATAAAGTGGTAATTCTGCACGAGAGTTATATACTATGAAGTTGAATGTTAATGGTTTGCCATCTTTATCAAGGATCCCATCGCCATCAGTATCTTTCCAACCATCTTCAGCCAACAATTGTTTAGAACGTTCAGGATTATACGCATTAGGATCTTTCAAATCGTTGAAGCCATAGTCCATGGATGGTGGAATTGGAGCAGAACCAGGAATAAATGTACCTTTTAACAATACATCAGCATAGTTTTTACGGTCTGTTGCAGAGATAACTGCAGCACGAACTTTGTCATCCCCAAGAATACCTTTTTGATTAATACGGGCCAATACGACACGAAGAGATGCGATTTCATCTACTTTGAATTTATCATTGCCTTGGAATAAACCAATTTCACCAGGACCGATGTTAACAGCCATATCTACGTCGCCAGATTGTAAGCTCAAAGCACGCGTATTAGGGTCATCGATGGAAGGAATTTCTACAGTTTTAAATGGTACTGTACCATCCCAGTAGTTTTCGTTCGCAGCCATTTCAGCACGTTCTTTAGTGAAGGATTTAACTACATATGGGCCTGTACCGATAGGACCTTCCTTCGCAAAGTTACGGCCATCTTTTTCAGCTTGAACGTCAACGATTAGGAACAACGGATCCGCTAAAAGGCCAGGCATATTAGGATATTCTTTTGTTGTATGAATAACTAATTGTTGACCATTAGCTTCCATAGAGTCATATTCGAAGAATGTTTTCGCACGATTAGACTTTGCAAAAGCACGTTCAATAGACGCCTTTACAGCTGCTGCATCAACTTTTTTACCATTGGAGAATTTCACCTTATCATTGATTGTGAAAGTCCACGTTTTATGGTCTGGGGATACTTCCCATTTAGATGCAATCCATGGTTGAGGTTTCATTTGTTCGTCAAACTTAGCCAATGTTTCACCTACACCATAGCGCATTACAACCCATGCGAAGAAGTTTTCTGTAGGTTCTAATGTGGATGCGAAGTTAGTAACGCCTACTTTTAATACATCTTTGTTAGCAGCACCATTATTATCAGACCCACAACCAGCTATGAAGGAACCCATCATTACAATACTAAGACCTGCTAATAGGGCCTTTTTCCAAGATTTTTTCATTTAAAATCTCCTTTTACAACTACATGTAAAACATAAAAACATTTAACATCATCACTATCTAAAATAGTTGTGATGGAAAAACCATAATTTCTTACCAGTCATAATGAAACTTTCACTAGATAAAGATTCAAATTTATGAAGGTAAAAACAATTTTATCCTTGATTTTTTGGATCCACTACATCTCGTAAGGAGTCAGACCAAAGATTAAAAATAGCAACCACGATAAGGATGGACATACCAGGGAATGCCATGAGCCATGGACTCGTTTGCAAGTACTGGCGACCCTCGTTAAGCATAAGACCCCATTCTGGAGTCGGTGGCTGAGCACCAAAGCCAAGGAAGGATAAACCTGCTACCTCAATCATGATAGCCCCGATATCTAATGCACCTGTTGTAATAACGAGAGGCATAATATTAGGAATGATATGACGTCTGATGATGGCCGTCGTAGATGCGCCCATCATAACAGCAGCCGTTACATATTCCTCACCGCGCACCTTGAGCGTCATAGAACGTACAATACGAGCATATTTTGCCCAACCTACAACAGATAAGGCTAAAATCGTATTTACAATGCTACCACCTAGAATACCAGCAATAGCAATAGCCAATACGATACCAGGGAATGATAACATGATGTCTGCTAAACGCATAAGAACCATTTCAACTTTACCGCCAAAATAGCCTGCTATAGCACCGATGATAGTACCAATGCTCACCATGATAACGACGATGGATACGCCCATGAACAAGGATAATTGAGTACCATAAATGATACGAGATAATACATCACGTCCTAATTTATCTGTACCAAACCAATGTTGGCTGCTTGGTGCTTGCAATGCCTGACTTATATTTGAGGTGAAAGCATCGCCCGGTGCAAGCCAGGGTGCAAAGATAGCGATGAGAACAATGATAATCATCAACCCACTATAGAAAGAGAACAATTTATGTTTTTGAATAAATTCTGCCATTATGCTCTCTCCCTTTTCAATCTAGGGTCTAATAAGATATATGATGCATCAACCAATGCGTTAATACACATATATGCTAAAGCAACCCACAACACAAAACCTTCAATCAATGGATAATCGCGCATAGTAATAGCATAAATTGCCATATTCCCAAGTCCCGGCCAAGAGAATACCATTTCTACGACTGCCACACCACCTAGTAACCAACCAATAACAACACCAAGAATAGTGATGAGTGGTAACACCGCATTAGGTAAAATATGACCGAATAAAATTTTTATCTCACTAACACCGCGAGCACGAGCGCCAATAACATAATCCTTTTGCATTTCCTCAAGGATAACTAGCCGCACTTGACGCATGTATTTAGACCCAACAACAACTGCCAAAGTAATAGCGGGCAAAATAACACCAGACGCAGTCACTCGAGAGGATGCAATCGGTACAAGGCCCAATTTAAGACCGAAGATGTAAATCAGTACAAGACCTAACCAGAACGTAGGCATAGATACGCCTACGAAGGATAGAAATCTCAACACATAATCAACCCATTTGTTACGATTTAAGGCGCTTATAATACCTGCAGGCAATGCATAGAGCAGCGTAAATACTAAAGCCGTACCCGCTAACATTAATGTACCTGGTAAAGCCTCCAACATACGATCTACTACTGGTTTTTTAGCAGAATAACTCATCCCTAAATCACCTTGTGCGGCATTGACGACCCAGTTTGCATACTGTACTACAAATGGTTTATCTAACCCAAGCTGAGCTCGAGTTTCATCGATAAGCTCCTGAGATACGATAGTATCTGCCGTTTCAAGTAACATCGTTACTGGGTCACCTGGTGCTAAATAGGTGAGACAAAATGTCAAAAATGTGATGCCAAACAAGGTAACAATAAATTGCCCCAATTGTTTGACAAAGCGTTTGCCCATAGGCGCCTCCTAAACTCTCTAAACACTAACAACAATTCAAATGACAAACTAATGGTACTAGCTTTTTATATAGCGATGAAGCTTAAAGGCTAGGGAACGAAAAAAGGTTAGTCGCCCGACTAACCCAAATTAAGCACAGCATATGCATACCATGCCTTTAGAGCAGGCTTTCTGACTCTGATTCATCGCAACATTTCGGCCTTCCCAGTTTCCCAGTGACCCTATAATGAAACCTTGCTCCTCATTACAGCTATTTGCATAGTATGGGTTTTTCACCCATTTTCCTCTTTTACGCTCGGTAAATACCGACACTCACTAGTTCATTCATTTTTATCGATTATAAATATACTATATTAACACTCTATTTACAATACATATACCCCTTATGGGTATATGTATTTCGCATATTTTCAATATAATTTTTATACTGATAAAAAATATTGATTAATGATTAAATTCACAATCCTGCATAAAATTATATAAATTAACTTATATAAATAATTTTTTATTATATTTACTGTATATGACGGTATATATATTAATTTTAATAATAATAAAGCAATGTAAAAACTTTATTATAAAATCTTTTTATACACAGCAAAAATTTGATTAATAATAATACTCTTTATATTTTTTCATATCTAGCTCGCATTAATTATAAGTCTAATGCATGATTATGATAAAAAAGAGGCTATTACCAAGTAATAGCCTCTAATAAGACGAGATGTATTCAGTTAATCAATACTTTGTTGTAAGCGGTGTGCTCTGCGTGTATCCCACGCTTTACGCAAAACATAGATCACCAAGCCTATGCTTACTGCCACTGCGCTACCTACCATAGCATCAAAGCCACATGCGTAGATTGCATATAGGCAGTAAAGAACGCCTATACCGAACAAGTAATTAGAGCGTTTAATACGACTTTCAGCTACGCCAGCCATACGCATCATTGTAGGTACTGCCAAGATGCACAATACATACGGTACTACGTTAGTTACAACCGCTAAGTTTACTAGGATTTCAAACTGCTCACGCAAGGATTCGCTTGCAGTGAATAAAGTAAGTAATGTTTCAACAGCGAGTAAAATCAATACACCACGAACAGGAGCATCTTTGCTATTTACACGAGCGAATATTTTAGGGAAGTAACCATGTTCTGCTGCACTTTTGAAGACGCGAGACAATGTGAATTGCCAGCAAAGCAAAGCGCCAAAGCAAGAAATAACCATAGCAGCCATAACGATGTTTGCAATTGTATCATTGAACATGTATACGAATGTCAAACCGAATGGTGCGTTAGAATTTAATAAATCAACGTTAGGCACAATACCTGCCATAACGTTTGTGGACAAGATATAAACCACTGCCACTGCTAATGTACCCGCCACAGTTGCGATAGGTACGTTTTTCTTTGGATTCTCAACAGCATCAGCATTAGCCGCTGCGGACTCAAATCCTAGGAAGCCCCATAAAGTTAGGGAAATAGATTGTTTTACCGCATCATAAAGCGGAAGATCATTTGGGTTCCATGCCGCCCAATAGATAGATGGATCAAACCAATACCAGCCGATTGTACCGATTAATAAAACCGGAACAATAGAGCCCCAAATAGTCATATTGCTGAGTCGACCTGTGAAACGATTCCCTCTGAAGTTTAGAATCGCTGCAAACCACAAGAGCACAATTGTTACTTGACTTGTTTGTGTCGCATTGAGGTCAACACCAAAGAAAGCTGCGCCATAACCTACGGCAGATACCGCGATGGCGATATTAGCAATGATGAGAGATATGCTGTAAGCATAGCTCGCCATAAAATGTCCAGTTTTACCGAAGCGATGTTCTGCATAACCGCCCATGCCCCCTTGTTTTTGGGAGAACATACCCGCTTGAGCAAAAATATACGCTAGTAAAAGCGCACCCACAGCTGTCACGAGCCAAGATAAAACTGAAATAGTACCAACTTGAGCCAAATTAGTTGGTAACATAATGATCCCAGCTCCTAGCATATTGGCTGCTACCATTGTGGTTAGCTGGAATACAGACATTTTTTTAGCGGTGGTTTTCATGTATCAATCCCCTTTCACTAAGGTGAATTTTTTCTCGTCCATAATTCACTTAAAATATATATACCGCTAAGTAAATTCAGTTCGTGCTGTGATGGGCTTGAATGTGAATTTACCGTTTTTATTCTTATTACGAGTTAAATAATAACACCTATGAAACCAAAATAAAAGTACTTTATTGGCGGACAAGGCATATTACACGAATTGAATAAATCATAGGTAATTTATCATCAAAATCGAACAGAACTCATTTTAATCGTAGCAAAGTATATTTTTACCCCATTTTATTCTGTGTATAGATGTAATTTTTCCTATCTATCACGGTTATAGTGTCCTAGTACAAGACTATTATTCTCTCACAGTCCACTATATATGTACATGTAAATACATCATTTTAATAGTGGATTATCAATTAGAATTTTGGGCTTTATAGGTATCGTCTAGCTTTTAAATAAAAAATCGATATACATATAAGTATAATGGGCAATATTAGACCCTTAATGAAATCCTTATATGTATATCGATCTTATTTTTCCAGATTTTATTGATAACTATTCTTTATTTTTATCTACTACTTATTCCGCACTAAGCTCTACTCTTCTACAGATTCAACGATTTCTTTCCATTCAGCAATTTGCTTTTCCTCAGCAGCGATAATGATTTTACCATTATTACGTTGTCGTTCCACACATTCTGGAGCCGTACCAGAATAGTTATTACGACCTGCAACACAAGCTTCGATGGAGATAGCGTCAAGAATATCTGCATCAAAATGGTTGGAAATAGCTTTGAAGTCCTCTACGGATAGATCAAGGAGTACACAACCTTTTTCGATGCAATGATGCACCGCATTACCTACGATTTCATGGGCTTCACGGAATGGAACACCTTTCTTCGCAAGATAATCCGCCATATCTGTAGCATTGGAGAAGTCGTCATCCAAGACTGCTTTCATATGAGCCCCATTGACCTTCATACCACGAATCATAGCCGCATTAATGGACAATGCGAAGTGTACTGTATCAATAGCATCGAAGATACCTTCTTTATCCTCTTGCATATCCTTGTTGTATGTAAGAGGCAAGCCTTTCAAAGTTGTTAAAAGGCCTAACAAATGACCATAGGTACGGCCTGTTTTACCACGAACCAGCTCGCAAACGTCAGGATTTTTCTTTTGCGGCATAATACTAGAGCCCGTGCAGTGAGCATCATCAAGTTCAATAAAATTGAACTCATTGGTAGACCACAAGATCAACTCTTCGCTAAGACGACTCAAATGCATCATTACTAGAGATGCAAAGGACAAGAATTCAACTACGTAGTCACGGTCAGATACGGCGTCCATACTATTTTCGTAAATACGAGAAAAGCCCAAAAGCTTTTGCGTATATGTTTGATCAATGCCGTATGTAGAACCAGCTAATGCGCCGGCCCCAAGTGGCATGATGTCAGCATGTTTGAATACCATCAACAAACGATCAAAATCACGTTCCAACATAGAGAAATAGGCCATCATATGATGCCCAAACAATACAGGTTGAGCCCGTTGTAAATGCGTATAGCCAGGCATGATAACATCACTATACTTTTCAGCTGTTTCGATGAGAGCCTTCTGCATATCTACGATGAGTTCACCCATTTCCACAACAGCTTTACGCACGTACATGTGCAAGTCTACTGCACATTGGTCATTACGGCTGCGGCCTGTATGCAAACGACCACCAGCTTCACCGATATCATCAGTAAGGCGTTTTTCAATATTCATATGAATATCTTCAAGAGCCACGGAGAACGGAAACTCTCCTTTATCAATCTGATTTTTAATCTTCGTTAAACCTACTAAAATAGCATCTCGATCTGCGTCGGAGATAATATGTTGTTTTGCCAGCATAGTCGCATGAGCCTTGCTGCCTGCAATATCTTCGGCGTACATCCGCGCATCAAAAGCGATAGAGGATGTAAAATCCTCTACCGCTTTATCAGTGCCTTTTGTGAAACGCCCGCCCCACAATTTAGCCATTATTTACCTGCTTTCTCTTTCATCAATGCATTAATTTTGAGAGGTAAACCGAACAAGTTGATGAAACCTTCTGCATCAGATTGATCGTATACATCATCTTCTTCGAATGTTACGAAATCTTCGCTGTACAAAGAATATGGAGAAGTACTACCTGCAGAAATGATATTTCCTTTGTACAATTTAAGTTTTACTTCACCTGTTACAGTTTTTTGAGTTTCGTCAACAAACGCTTGTAACGCGTTCATCAATGGTGCGAACCACATGCCATCATATACGAGTTCAGCGTATTTGTTAGCAATGAGTTCTTTGTAGTGGTATGTAGCTCTGTCGAGGCATAGGTATTCAAGTTCTCTATGAGCATACATGATGATAGAGCCACCTGGGTTTTCATAAACGCCACGGGATTTCATGCCTACCAATCTATTTTCGACGATATCTACAACGCCTACACCATAGTGTGCACCGATTTCGTTGAGTTTTTCTAATATTTGTAATGGAGTACCTTCTTGACCATCTACAGCTACAGGTACACCTTCTTTGAAGGATACAGTTACATAACCAGCTTCATCTGGAGCTTGTTCAGGTGTATGTGTTACCAAGTACACATCATCTTTAGGTGCATTTGCTGGATTTTCAAGATCGCCGCCTTCATGGGACAAATGCCATACGTTTTGGTCCATAGAATATGGATGAGATTTTGTAGCTACAACTGGAATATCGTGTTTAGCAGCATATTCCATACAGTCTGTTCTAGATTTCAAATCCCATTCTCTCCAAGGAGCGATGATTTTCATGTTAGGAGCTAATGCTTTGATAGTCAACTCAAAACGAACTTGGTCATTACCTTTACCAGTCGCACCATGAGCGATTGCATCAGCGCCTTCTTTTTTTGCAATATCTACAAGAATTTTACCAATTAAAGGTCTCGCGAAGGATGTACCTAATAAATATTTACCTTCATAAATTGCACCAGCTTTTACAGTAGGCCATACATAATCTTTTACAAACTCTTCCTTAGCGTCAACGATGTACGCTTTAGATGCGCCAGATTTGATCGCTTTTTTCTCAACTGCATCATAATCCTCAGGTTGGCCCAAGTCTACACACACTGCAATAACTTCAGCGCCATAATTTTCTTTCAGCCAAGGAATGATAACAGAAGTATCTAAGCCACCAGAATATGCGAGTACTACTTTATTTGCTTTACCCATGATAACACCTCATAAACCACTATCTATTTAGACTCATATAATCAATACAGTATCAGATAATTGTGAAAGTACCGTGGTATCTTCTATTACCGACAAGCATTTTCTCCTTCTGACAAAAAATAGTATACACCTGTATAATTATAAATGCAAGTATTATTTTTATACAATTATATAATATTATTCGGAACGTAACCATTCGAGAGTAATAAAGCTCCAACATTTTAAACCAGCATATGTTATAGCTTTTTTTGTGTTTACTAATTATTAATACCTGTAAATCATTTATTAGTTCAAGCAAATTATTATTTTTATTACCACTTTGGAATATATGGCCTTAAATTATATCAATAGGTGAAAATTGGTAATCTAAAGCTATCTTATAATCATCAGTTGTATCAAGGGGTTCTTTTAAAGTCTCAATAATAAAAGACTTAATTTCACCTATAATCGAGTAAAGCTCATTTTGTTCTTCATTAATAATAGCTTCAATGCGAACATCTAAATCATAAGATCTAGAAATTCTATAATTACCTGTAGAGTAATCTACATTTCTAAATAACTCCAATATATTCATCTTAGATATTGCTGTATCAAAAGCATTTATAGCATTTAGGATATTATGTTTCGCCATTACATTTACACTGACAATGGTCTGATTACAAATATGTGGAATTGTATCAACAATATATTCTTCTCTAACAGTAGCTCGCAACGATTCATCAGCCATTATTAACTCTCTATCCAAGGCTTTATCCCAAAAGCAATGTCTTACAGCCATACAATCATGTTCATCATCATAATAAACTATCCAGTTTTCAATTTTATAAGCATCAGCTTGTTCAATGTAAAAGATTTCACGAGCATAGGAATCTACATCAAGCAATTCAGACTTATAATCTACTCCTCCAGGACCTCTTAAATAATAGGCTATAAAATTCTCCAGCCTAAGCATGGCAAACTTAATTATAGGTTTTACACCTATATAGATAGAAGAAAAGTTACCCTTTTCATAACGCTTTAATTCAACATTATCCAATATCTACGCTCCTTATGCTCGAAATTCTCTCTAAAAAATCATCTTAATAACACAAATGTATCAAAAAAATCTCTATTAGCCAATTATTAATCAGCTAACAGAGATTCTAAAATAGTAATTTAATTATTCTTCCACAAGCTCCAAGTCCTGTTCGTACGCATAGTCTGCCTCGGCTTGTGTAATCATGCCTTGGTCTACCATTTGTTCGAGCACCAGCTTTTGCCGTGCTTTAGCACCTTCATAGTTCGTATAAGGATCTAAATAGGACGGTGCATTGGGTAATGCTGCGAGCAAAGCACTTTGCCCCAATGTTAATCGGCTTGGGCTTGTCCCAAAGTATCCGTGAGCTGCTTCATAGATACCGTAATAATTATGACCATAATATACGGTATTCAAGTACATGGTAAGGATTTCTTCCTTAGAGTAGTAATGTTCCATTTCACTAGCGAGGATGGCCTCTTCCACCTTACGACTCATGATACGCTTCGAGGAAAGGAACAGATTTTTTACAAGTTGTTGTGTAATAGTACTACCGCCTTCTAGCGTTTCACCTGCTATAGTGTTTGTGTACAAGGCGCGAATAATACCGAGTACATCAATAGCTCCATGTTTATAATACCGCTTATCTTCAATAGCGATTAATGCATTTTTTGTATACTCAGGAATAACATCCCCTTTCACCCAATGCTCTTTTGAAACACGTTGATTAAGAGCTATCTGTACTTTATCTCTAAATGTAAACAGTCGTATAATTCGATCTGTACGACTGAGCGTATCTTCACTTTGTTCTATTTGTTTTTCAACAATTGTATGAGCTTTACTCTCACGATTTGTCCCTTGAAAGCTATGGTATCCGTCATATATAAACATAGCCAAAATCATGACCACCACGAACACAACTAGATTTCGAAGGTAGCGAAATACTTTCATTTCTTTCACCTATTTCTTAAAGGTCTGTAATATAAACACATGTAACTATAGGTTTATAATCTAGCTATCTATACAATACCTTATATACATATACAAATATAAAGTATATTAAATGTATTGTATCACATCAATCAATAAGAAGATATGTAAAACACTAGTTTTTACGTCCACTCATACTACAAATATATTTAATATATCTTAATAATGGCATGATACCCTATATCTATATATACCGATTAATGCATATTAGTTATACTTATTAAGTTGTATTAAAAACTTTAAATAGAGTATAATGTATGAGATGATAAAAACATGCCTATGGAGGAGTAAAATGAAACAGTGTATGGATTCAGAAAATCTGCATCGTCGATTGCGTAAAATCTTAGGTCAAGTGCAAGCTATTGATCGAATGATTGAAGAAGACATTCCCTGCGAAGATGTGTTGAGCCAAATTAATGCAGCTAAATCTGCACTACATAAAGTAGGACAAGTAATTCTTGAAGGACATATCAACCACTGCGTACGAGATGGTATCGAACATGGTGACGTGGAAAAAACCATTAGCGACTTTACAAAAGCTGTAGAGCGCTTTGCAAATATGGGTAAATAAAAAAGGACTCTACAAATGAATTGCACCCAAAAAATTGGACATAATTTTTGGAGGTGCAGTTCAAAATGTAGGGTCCTTTTTATTACCCTCATATTAATCGTGGTTAGTTGTTAAGAATTCGCTCAATGCAGCGAGTGCCTCGTCTTCGTCAGCACCGTCAGCCGTCAAGGTAACGGATGTGCCTTTTGTAGCACCCAAGGTCAATACAGTTAAAATGGATTTAGCATCTGCTGTTTTGCCATTAGCAGCGATAGTCACTTTGGAAGCGAACTTAGCAGCCAATTGTGTGAAAGCTGTAGCAGGACGAGCATGTAAACCGGATTCGTTAGTAATTTCTACTGTTAATTCTTTCATGATAACCTCTTTCTATCTCGATAGGCGGTGCCTATCCATACGTTCTAATAGATATATTGTATCAATATCAAGCATTTCAATTCAAGTATATTACATCCTATTTACTATGTAATAATCCTATTTAACAAAAGTAAAATTATAATAAACCTTTTTCAGCTAATACAGATTTAGCGTATTCTGTAATTTCTTCTGCTGTGTCCATAGTAAGTGCTTTATTTGCTACCTCTTCACATTCTGTTTTGGAAACAGAACGCAAAATATTTTTAATAAGAGGAATCGAAGAAGCCGTCATGGAGAATTCGTCGAGGCCAAGGCCCAACAGAATCATGGTCGCCACAGGGTCGCTAGCAAGCTCACCACACATGCCTGTAAATTTACCTTGTTCATGACTAGCATCAATGACGTGCTTAATAAGACGTAACACACCTGGATGCAATGGTTGATACAAGCTACCAATTGCTTCGTTCATACGGTCTACTGCCAATGTGTATTGGCAAAGATCATTCGTACCGATACTAAAGAAGTCTACATATTTAGCAAGAATTGGAGATATAACAGCTGCCGCTGGTACTTCGATCATGATGCCAACCTTGATATCCTTGTTGAAATCCTTACCCTCAGCCTCCAGTTCCTCCTTACATTCACTAAGCATAGCATTCGCTTGCTTCACTTCCTCAACGGAAGCAATCATAGGATACATGATGTGAATATCACCAAACGCACTAGCTCGTAATAAGGCACGCAATTGTACCTTAAAGATGTCTGGACGATTTAAGGATATACGAATAGCGCGATATCCTAGGAATGGATTCATTTCACTTGGTAAATCAAGGCATTTCAATTCCTTGTCTCCACCGATGTCCATGGTACGGATAATAACAGGCTGCCCCTTCATATCTTGGGCTACCTTTTTATACTCTTCGAATTGTATTTCTTCTGCAGGCAATTCGTCATTTTCCATGTAAAGGAATTCTGTACGATACAAACCAATACCTTGTGCGCCCATAGTGAGCGCATGTTTAGCATCCTTCGCCTTACCAATGTTGCCGAATAGTTCTACATGATGACCATCAATGGTAGTAGCTTCAAGATTAGCGGATTCGCGTAACCGTTTTAACTCTTCTTGGAACGCCAACGCTTGATTTGTATACTCCGTCCAATCCGCATCAGATGGATTGATTTCCACGATACCATCCGTACCAAGAACGACTGCCTTATCGCCATCTGCAAAGCTTTCAATATCACCAACGCCCATAACTGCAGGAATCTCTAAGGTGCGAGCCATAATAGCCGCATGAGATGTAGGGCCACCTGCTGCCGTAACGATACCTTTTACTACCGCTTTATCAAGGGATGCCGTATCAGATGGTGCCAAATCATGAGCCACCAAGATAACCTCGCCAGAAATATGTGATAAACCGCGAGGGTTCATGCCTAACATATTACGCATCAAACGATCACCGATATCCTTAATATCTGCGCCTCGTTCACGCATATAGGCGTCTTCCATGCCGAGAAAGATATTTGCAAAGGTTTCAATTGTTTGAGCCGTAGCCGCTACCACATTCATATGGCTAGACTCAACAAGGGATTTAATTCCGTCAGATAAGGATGGGTCTTGAGCAATTTGCATATGCGCTTCAAAAATAGCCGCCTCTTCTGGCCCCATTTCATCCAACGCTTTTTTACGAATAGTATCCAATTGTTTTAAGGTAGATGCCATAGCAGTTGCAAACTTGCCAATTTCTTCTTCTACCTTGTCTTCCGTTACATTGTAATCAGGAATGACAATTTCCTCTTGAATATATCTATATACATTGCCTACTGCAACGCCACGAGATCCAGAAATCCCTTGAATTCGCATATGTGTTCCTCTTTCTATTACGATTAACTACATTACTCTTTATTTTATCATTTCTCTGTTAAACAATAAAGTAATCCAAATACCTATACTCCCTTAAATAACCGTCCCATATGGGGCATTTTTTGTTTTACTATAACTCTCAATAAACGTTGTAAGCTTTCCTTATTTTCCCTTTATTTTGCTATAAATTTATACGATTCCATGCCATGCTTAGGACCTATTTATGATATAATATTATAATATAGAATATATAATAATAAACATATGAGACTTTCACGGGCTTCATGGTGAAAGTCTTACTTATTGATAGGAGACTTTATGAAATTAACGAAAATGCATGGTCTCGGCAATGACTTCATCCTCTTTGCCGACCCACAAGGGACGTCTAAAGACTACACAGACCTCGCCATCCGCCTTTGCGATCGTCGCACGGGTATTGGTGCTGATGGTCTTGCTATCCTAGTTCCTTCCGAAACCTGTGATGTGCGCATGCGCATCATCAACTCCGATGGTAGTGAAGCAGAAATGTGCGGTAATGCCATCCGTTGCTTTGCCAAATACGCTTATGAACACGGTGAAACAACGAAGGAGACTTTCACCATTGAAACCTTAGCTGGCGTAATGAAGCCTACATTGACTATCGAAAACGGTATAGTCACACAAGTTACTGTAGACATGGGCAAACCATTTTTTAAGGCCCAAGACATTCCTATGAATGTAAACATGGATAAGGTTATCGACGTAGACCTCAATGTAAACGGTGAAACCGTAACAGTGAGTTCTGTATTGCTCGGTGTGCCTCATACGGAGGTATTCATCGACGACATTACAAAAGCCCCTGTTACAACACAAGGCCCTATCCTTGAAAAGCACGATGCCTTCCCTGCCAACACCAATGTAAACTACATTGAAGTGGTAAACGACAAACACATCAAGGTGCGCACATGGGAACGCGGCGCTGGCGCTACTTTAGCTTGTGGAACAGGATCTTGTGCCTCTGCCGCTATGTCCTTTGAAAAGGGCTTAACAGGCCGCGAAGTAGATGTGGAACTCTATTTAGGAACATTGCATATTTCATACTTGGAGGATGGCACGGTGCTCATGACAGGCCCGGCTGAGGAAGTCTTCGAAACAGAACTTCCTATCGATTAAAATGAAGTGGTTACAACTTATATTAAATGCGTTCCTAAGGTACCAACAGGGTCGCACACTCATACCACGGAATATAGAGCCCCTTTTGGGACTACTTGCATCCATTCTCGTCATCCTCATAGCCGTAGCCAATAGCATCGCTATTGGTTATGCCTTGATTGTCGTATGGAGCATCATGGCCTACGTGTTCTACCGCAAAGGATATGCCCTAAAAGAATTATTAAACCTATCTTGGACAGGTGCGAAAACATCCATCATAGTGATGCAAATCTTCCTTCTCATCGGTTGGCTCATCGCCATGTGGCAAGCAGCAGGCGTTATTCCTATGATTATCGCCACAGGTATCGATTTAATTGATCCATCCATCTTTATCGTCTGTGCCTTTTTAATAACAGCCATAGTGAGTATGCTGTTAGGTACTGCACTGGGCACTGTAGGAACGATAGGCATCGTACTCATCACCATGGCAAGAGCTGGAAGTATTCCAGAAAATATCGTAGTTGGTGCCATTATTGCAGGTGCTTACTTTGGTGATCGAAACGGTCCACTATCCTCTAGTGCATCTCTTGTAGCGGCCTTGACCCATACAAAGGTATCGACGAATATTCCCATTATGTTTAAAGATGGTATTCCAGCACTCATCATCTCTACAGTGTTGTATCTATTACTATCTCAGTGGTACCCACTCAATTACGAAAATAGTTTACTATCCGATACAATTCACTTTATTTTCAATATCGATTGGACATTATGGATTCCAGTCATCATCGTCATTGGTCTATTGCCTTTGAAAGTATCTATCCGTTGGCCTATCGGACTCAGTGCATTAGCGGCGGCCATTCTAGCCTATACCAATCAGGATGCGAGCCTCTCAGAGTTGGGATGGTATACCTTAACAGGCTTTGAACTACCGCACTATAATCCACTAGCTAATATCATTCATGGCGGCGGTCTACAAACGATGTTTATCCCTACCCTTTCAATTTTTATGGCTACTGCCATTTCAGGCATGCTCGAAGGGGTTGGCTTCTGGAACGATATACGACAACTGTTAGAGCGAGCTAAAACACGGAGCGATGTATTTGCTGCCAATGTAGGTCTTGCTTTCTTAACAGGTGCGGTTGGATGCAGCCAAGCTATTGCGGTAGTTATGACGCACTCTATTATGCGTATTACCTACGCACAGCGAGGTATTCAAGACGAAGATGTAATGCTAGACTTTGAAAATAGTGGCATTCTCATCGCTCCATTACAACCATGGAATATCGCTGCCTACGTGCCCATTGTCATGATGGGTACAAGTTCAACAGGTTATGTACCATTTGCCTTCTTCCTATATCTAGTACCACTCATCTATTGGTTACGATTACGGAAGCAAGATCAACCAATCATACGCTAATTAGTATTATCTCAAAAGGGGAAATTGTATGATTTATACCATTACCTTTAATCCAGCTCTCGATTATATCGTGCGCCTTGATCACCTCAAGACGGGTACTATTAATCGCACCATCCAAGAATACGTTCTCGGTGGTGGCAAAGGTATCAACGTATCTATCGTGCTCAACAATCTTGGCATGGATACGACAGCACTCGGCTTCATCGCAGGGTTTACAGGCGAAGAAATCGTAACACAACTCAAGAAATTCGGCGTGAAAGAAGATTTCATCCGGCTTCGCGAAGGATTAACCCGCATCAATGTTAAGGTAAAAGCCTCTGATGAGGAAACAGAGATTAATGGCCGCGGCCCAATCATTGCTACCGACGAATTAGAAGCTCTATACAAACAGCTTGATGCGTTGACCGAAAAGGACACCTTAATCCTTGCTGGCAGCATTCCTTCTAGCCTACCAAGCGATATGTACGAACTCATTATGGAGCGCTTACAACATAAAAATATTCGCATCGTAGTCGATGCTACAAAGGATCTACTCACAAAAGTCTTGCCTTATAAACCATTTTTAATTAAGCCAAATAATCACGAGCTTAGTGAAATCTTTGGGCGCACTTTATCTACAAAAGATCAGCTTGTAGAAGCAGCAAAAACATTGCAAGAGAAAGGCGCACAACACGTGCTCATCTCCATGGCTGGTGATGGTGCTATTTTGGTGTCCGCTGACGGCACTGTATATACCAGTCCTGCCCCTAAAGGAACTCTCGTGAATTCCGTGGGTGCTGGCGACTCCATGGTAGCCGGCTTTATTACGGGCTATGAAAAGACGGGTGACTTACAAGAGGCGCTCTATTGGGGTATCTCCAGTGGCTCTGCCTCCGCTTACTCTGAAAACCTCGCAACCCTTGAAGAAGTAGAAACACTGCTTTCACAAGTACGAGTTAAATAGTTTTATATTTTATGTGCATCAAGGAGTACACATATGAAAATCACTGATCTATTAAAACCTCAATCTATCCTACTGAATGCAGATCCTGTCACAAAAGCTGACGCCATTTACACCTTAGGTGAATTGATGGACAAAGGAGGCTATTTGACAGACAAGGCAGAATATTTAAAAGCTGTCTTCGCTCGTGAAGAGTCTGGTTCTACAGGCCTTGGCGACGGTATTGCCACACCACATGCCAAATCTGCAGGAGTAAAAGAACCAGGCCTCGCCGCTATGGTTGTACCTAATGGGGTAGACTTTGAAGCATTAGATGGTCAACCTTCTCGCCTATTCTTCATGATTGCGGCTCCAGAAGGCGCCGCTGACACTCATGTTGAGGTATTGAGCAAACTAGCAACTATGGTGATTGACCCAGACTTCAAAGAAGCCCTAATTCAAGCGGCTACTGTTGATCGATTCTTAGAGCTCATTACAGCTAAAGAAGAAGGAAACTTTGACCCATCCGTAGAAGGATATATCAAACCAGCAGAGGATCAAAAAGCAACCAGCATTACCGATGCTATCGAAGCAAAGGCTACAGAAGCAATTGAAAAGGTAGCACCTAAGATTTCTGTAGATAACCCGCATTATGATGTACTTGCTGTTACTGGCTGCCCTACAGGCATTGCACATACCTATATGGCGGCTGAATCTTTAGAACGCAAAGCTAAAGAAATGGGTGTTTCTTTAAAAGTAGAAAAGAATGGTGCATCTGGTGTTAAAGACGCTCTTACAGCAGAAGAAATCGAGCACGCTAAATGCATTATCGTAGCTTCTGACCGTCAAGTAGAGATGGCACGCTTTGATGGCAAACCTATGATTCAAACTAAGGTTGCGAACGGCATCAATAAAGCGGAAGAGTTATTGCGTGAAGCTATGGCTGGTACAGCACCTGTATACCATGCTTCCCCATCTGACAAAAATGGTGCAGTGGCTGCATTCGATGCGGCAGATAACTTTGGTCGTCAAATCTACAAACATTTGATGAATGGTGTCTCCCACATGTTGCCATTCGTTATCGGTGGCGGTATCTTAATTGCCCTTGCCTTTTTATTCGATGTATTCGACCCAGCAAATCCTAAAAACTTTGGTTCCGGTACACCTCTTGCAGCTTTCTTAATGCAAATCGGTGGCGCTTCCTTTGGCTTCATGTTACCCGTATTAGCGGGTTACATCGCTATGAGTATTGCGGACCGTCCAGGTCTTGTAGCTGGTTTTGTTGGAGGCTTATTAGCTAACCAAGGTGGCTCTGGTTTCCTAGGTGCATTGATTGCCGGTTTCGCAGCAGGTTATTTGGTATTATTAGTTAAGAAATTAGTATCTGGTTTACCTCAAGCCTTAGAAGGTACAAAACCGGTTCTCTTCTACCCTGTGCTTGGCGTATTATTCATTGGTATCGCCATTACCTTTATCATCAATCCTCCTGTATCCGCACTTAACCACTGGTTGATGGACTCCTTGCAATCCATGGGCACAACGAGCCGCGTATTGTTAGGTCTTATCTTTGGTGCTATGATGTCCGTTGACATGGGCGGCCCTGTAAACAAAGCGGCTTATGTTATCGGTACTGGTGCTCTTGCAACTGGCGAATACGGTATTATGGCGGCTGTCATGGCAGGCGGTATGGTTCCTCCATTGGCAATCGCTCTTTGTACTACATTCTTCCCTAGCCGCTTCACAGAGGCTGAACGTAAATCTGGTATCACAAACTACATCATGGGCCTTTCCTTCATCACAGAAGGTGCCATCCCATTTGCAGCAGCCGATCCAGTTCGCGTATTACCAGCTTGTATTATCGGTGCTGGTACAGCCGGTGCGTTATCCATGTTCTTCGAATGCACACTACGCGCTCCACACGGCGGCATTTTTGTAGTACCAACAATTGGTAATCCACTACTATACCTTGCGTCCATCGCAATCGGTTCCGTTGTGGCTTGCTTTATCTTAGCACTTGTAAAGCCAAGCTTAAAAAATAGTATCACAAAATAAATCATTAAAATTAACCATCAATTATAGCTTATATATGATTGATTGATGGCTGATAATTGTTGATTGTTTATGATGAGTTTCGACGATTAGCAGTTAGTAACTAATAGTTAACATTTAGCTACTAATTGATTAATGACTCTTATGATGGTAAAAGCTAGTGTCACACTAGTAGATATAGTAAAAGGACTAGAATATACGTATTCTGAACTGACCTAAAATTGGACATAATTTAGGAGGTATAGTTCAAAAATATACGTGCTCTAGTCCTTTTCTTATATTCAAAAATAATTAATATTATTTTATAATTCATTATCAAAACTACTTTCAAAAGTGGAAGCAAATCCTCAAAATTGTACAATTACATCGATTTATGTTAAACTATATAAATATTAATTAACTTTAAAATTATAAATTATTATTAGAAATCTAGTTCGGAGAACTAATTCATGAAATCATCCAAAAATTGTAAGGTTACTGCTGCATTTCTTGCCGCAGCTGCGCTGGGTGGTGTTGCCCATGCAGAGCCTACACTTAACATGAATGATTTAGTAGGTACGAGTACCAGTGCTGAATCAACGACACAAAGTACTACAAGTGTAGCAACTCCAGTCGTGAAACCAATGGCAACTCAGCCAGTCTTACCAACTACACCACAACCAGCCACCATTGTACAACAACAAGCACCACCGATGGCACAACCTCAACCATCCTACGTGATGCAACCAGCAACGGTTAGCCCTATACAAACTCAACAAGTTACACCATTACAAGCAGTACCGCAACAAGTAGTACCAATGCAATCTCAACAACAGGTTCAAACTCAACCTCAGTATGTTGTCAATAAAGATACAAAGGCTGTCATGGAACCTACATTAGCAATGCACAGCTTGATAAATGTACAGCGAAAAACTGAACCTGTTACTGTAGAGAAACCAGTAGATGGTAAGCAACAAGTACAAACTACACAAGTACAGCGTACGCCTGTTGTTATTCAACAAGAATCCATAGCGCCATTAACTGTATCTAATACTACAGTAACAAAAGCCGTAGTAGCAAAACAGAGGCTTACGATTCGAGATATTCAACGAGCTGAGCGTGAACGTTTAGCTCAACTAGCCGCGGAAGAAGCAGCTCAACAAGAAAATGTATCACAAGTTGATCAACAACAACTCGCTCAAAAACAAGCTGAAGCTCAACGGCAAGCAGCACTACAAGCACAACAACAAGCAGAAGCACAACGGCAAGAAGCTTTGCGGGCGGAACAAGAACGTGTGGTAGCTCAGCAAACCGAGGCACAACGACAAGCGGCTTTACGTGCTGAACAGGAACGTATTGCGGCTCAACAAGCTGAGCAAGCTCGTATTGCAGAAGAACGCCGTCAAGCGGCTGAGCTAGAACGCATCCGTATCCAAGAGGAACAACGCCGTATTGCTGAGCAACAAGCAAATCAAGAACGTTTAGCGGCTCAACAAGCCGAGGCGCAACGCCAAGCTGCTATTAGAGCTGAGCAAGAACGTATCGCCGCTCAACAAGCCGAGGCGCAACGTCAAGCGGCTATTAGAGCAGAGCAAGAACGTATCGTCGCTCAACAAGCCGAGGAGCAACGTCAAGCGGCTATTAGAGCTGAACAGGAACGTATCGCCGCTCAACAAGCTGAGGCGCAACGACAAGAAGCTTTACGCGCTGAACAAGAGCGTATGGCGGCAGCTCAACAAGCTGAAGCTCAACGTCAAGCGGCTATTAGAGCTGAACAGGAACGTATCGCCGCTCAACAAGCCGAGGCGCAACGTCAAGCAGCTATTAGAGCTGAACAGGAACGTATCGCCGCTCAACAAGCCGAGGCTCAACGACAAGCTGCTATTAGAGCGGAACAAGAACGTATCGCCGCTCAACAAGCCGAGGCTCAACGCCAAGCAGCTATTAAAGCAGAACAAGAACGTATCGTTGCTCAACAAGCCGAGGCTCAACGCCAAGCAGCTATTAAAGCAGAACAAGAACGTATCGTTGCTCAACAAGCGGAAGCTCAACGCCAAGCGGCTTTAAAAGCTGAACGTGAGCGTATCCTCGCTCAACAGGCTGAAGAAGAACGCTTAGCGGCTGAAGAAGCAGCTCGCCAACGTGCTGAAGCCGCCGCTAAAGCTGAAGCCGAACGACAAGCAGTTATTAGAGCAGAACAAGAACGTATGGCAGCTCAACAGGCTGAAGCTCAACGCCAAGCAGCTATTAAAGCAGAACAAGAACGTATCGCCGCACAACAGGCTGAATCTCAACGGCAAGCAGCTTTAAAAGCTGAACAAGAGCGTATCGCGGCCGAGAAAGCTAAAGCTGAACGCGAAGCCGCTATAAAAGCGGAGCAAGAACGTATTGCTGCTAAACAAGCGGAACTTGCAAGACAAGCTGTGATCCAAGAAGAACAAGAACGTTTAGCTGCTGAACAACTAGCAAAAGAAGAAGCGGCAGCTGCAGCTAAAGCTCAGGCTGAAGCAGAGGCAAAAGCTAAAGCAGAAGCAGACGCTGCAGCTAAAGCTCGGGCTGAAGCAGAGGCAAAAGCTAAAGCAGAAGCAGACGCTGCTGCTAAAGCGCAAGCTGAAGCAGAGGCAAAAGCTAAAGCAGAAGTAGATGCTGCTGCTAAAGCTCAGGCTGAAGCCGAGGCTAAGGCTAAAGCTCAATCTGAAGCCGAAGCAAAAGCTAAATCTGACGCAGAGACTAAACAGGTTCAAGAAAGTAAATTACCGCAATCTTATGTAAACGCTCGTAATGAAGCTTCCACAAAGGGCTCTACTGTTACAGAAGAGAAAAATATTCTCTCCCAACCAATTGAACCCCCATTGCAAGCTGATGCGTCTGCAAAGATTAGTCTTGCTTTCGACGCGAAAAATTATGAATCCATGTCTACCACAGTAGATAATAAGGAAATTAAATATCGCGCCTTCGAGTATATCCCTTACGTGGCTAATCCAATCGACATAGATCAGCAATACATGAACATTTATGTACCAGAGGAATATTTCAACAACGGTACAATCAATGGTTACAATACCCAAACAGCCCCTATCTTCATGCCAAATGCAGTAGGTGGTTACATGCCGAGCCAAGCTATGACGCCTAAGGTGGAAAATGGAAAACCTAACAGTGTTCTTTACGCATTATCCCGTGGTTATGTAGTAGCTTCCCCATCTACTCGTGGTCGTACCAATAAAGCTTCCGATGGCAACTTCATCGGTAAGGCCCCGGCAGTAATCGTTGACTTACAAGCGGCTACAGCCTACTTACACGCTAACGATTCCGCTATGCCAGGTAATGCAAACCGCATTATCACAAATGGTACAAGTGCAGGCGGTGGTGTATCCTTGTTACAAGGTGCAACTGGTAACAGTTCCGACTTCCAACCATATTTACAAGCATTAGGTGCAGCTACAGCGGCAACTAATGTATACGCAGTATCTGCGTATGCCCCTATCACTAACCTTGATGCGGCTGATATGGCTTACGAATGGAGCTATAATGGTATCACATCCTTTAACAAAGTAACTATGGGCCAAGGCGAATTACCACAAGCTAATGTAGGTGGCAACTCTGCTCCACCACAACGCACGATGCAACGTGTAAACTTGAATGCAGACGATCTATCATACTCTAAAATGCTCAGCGAACACTTCCCTGATTACGTAAATAACTTACAATTACGTGACTCTCTAGGTCGCGTACTAAAACTCGACAAGAATGGTAATGGGACTTTCAAAAACTATGTAAAAGAGTTTATCGTTGCTGCCGCTAATAAAGCAGCAGCTAAAGGTACTGATTTATCTAAGCATACATACCTTGTACGTGATAATAAAACAGGGACTATCAAAGACATTAACTGGGAAGCATATAACCACTTTGTAAGCCGTTCTAAAGCGCCAGGCGCCTTTGACTCTCGTGCTAATGATACTGGCGAAAACAGTCTATTTGGTACAAGTACTACAGATAATAATCACTTTACAATTACTGCTGCATTACACGATACAACTACTAATCAAGATATATACGTAGAAAATGCTAAGATTGTTACTATGATGAACCCAATGAACTATCTCGGTTCTCCAGCTGCGACAAATGCACGATTCTATCGTATCCGTTACGGCACAGCTGACAGCAATACATCTGTTGCAATTCCTTTAATCGTAGGTACGCGTGCTCAAAACCTTGGGTACAGAGTAGATATGGCAACACCATTTGATGTAGATCATTCTGGTGATTACGATCTAGAAGAATTATTCAACTGGATGGATAATATTGTTAAAAACGGTAGATAATTACAATTAAATACATACCAAAATACTAAAGGAGCTACCCAGTAGTTCCTTTTTTATATACAATTATAAATTTTCTTGTGTATTCAATAATAAATATTATTGTAAAAAACCCGCTCCCACTATCAATAATCTGCACCATTATCTACTCAGTACATTACCTATTAATAACAAATGAATTCAGAAAAAAAGGATGCCCCCTGTAAAATACAGAGGGCATCTAAGTGTTTGAGCCAGTAAATACTATATATCCAGAAAAATCGATGCATAGTACTAAGCAAGAGACTACTTAATTATATTAAGGTAAAAGCAATTATTATGCTTTCACCATGATAGGCGATTAAACTTCAGGGAACAAAGCTGTAGATAAGTAGCGTTCGCCTGTATCAGGGAGAATTACTACAATATTTTTGCCTTTATTTTCAGGGCGTTTTGCCAATTCTTGAGCCGCCCAAAGCGCAGCACCAGAGGAAATACCTACCAATACACCTTCTGTGTGACCGAAGGCTTGAGATGTAGCAAAAGCATCCTCGTTAGAAACTTGGATTACTTCATCATAAATGTTAGTATCCAATGTATCTGGAATGAAGCCAGCACCTAAACCTTGGATTTTATGAGGGCCTGGTTTACCATTAGACAATACAGGAGAATCTGCTGGTTCTACGGCAACCACATGTACATCAGGGTTTTGTTCTTTCAAGTAGCGACCTGCACCTGTCAACGTACCGCCTGTACCAACACCAGATACGTAGATATCTACGGTACCATCAGTATCTTGCCAGATTTCAGGACCAGTTGTTCTGTAGTGAATTGCAGGATTAGCTTGATTTACGAACTGACCTGCTTCAATAGCGCCGGCTGTAGCCGTTACGATTTCCTTAGCTTTTGCAATAGCGCCTTTCATACCAAGAGAACCGTCAGTCAATACGAGCTGAGCACCATAACCAAGCATTAATTTACGGCGTTCAATGGACATCGTTTCAGGCATTACGATTACAACTTTATAGCCAAGCGCGGCACCTACAGCAGATAAGCCAATACCTGTATTACCAGATGTAGCTTCTACAATTGTACCACCTGGTTGTAATTCACCAGACTCAACAGCCGCTTGAATGATTGCTGCTGCGATACGGTCTTTTACGGAACCGCCTGGGTTGAAGTATTCCAATTTTGCGAAAATATTAGCGTTTGCACCATATTTTTTACCAAAACGTGTAGCAGCTAATAATGGTGTTTTACCAATTAATTCAACAAAAGATTTTGCAATTTTAGACATAGTGGTCACTCCTTATTAAATAGAACCATCCCAATTATCATATTTTGTATCGAGTTTTGCGTAAGTCCCATCAATTACATCTTGTAGGGTTACGTTTTCTAAATAATCATGAATATAGTTTTGTAAGCCTGCCCAGAAACCAACGGTGCGTTCGTTGATTACTGTATCAGTACTCACCCCTTCATCAAGGGTAGATATGATAGCCATCGATTCCTCAGTAGCAAGCAATATTTCAATAATTGTGTACTCCTTAGGGCTTTTAGACAATCGATATCCGCCGTATTTACCGCGGATACTATCCACTAGGTTAGCAGCGCCTAAACGAGCTACGATACCTTCTAGGTATTTTTCAGATATGCCTTGTCGTTCTGCCACAGATCGCAAGGAAACTGGTTTATCTTGCCCTTGCTCTGCCAAATCGATGAGAACCATCAATGCATAACGACCTTTTGTGGAAATCCTCATATATCTTGCCTTTCTTTGTAAACGTTAGTGTTAAACACACCCATATTAAAAAGTGCTTATATTATATTTATAAAGCTATTTATAAAACCTTTCATATTAATAGGAATTAATTTCATTATAGACCACTCACTATAAAAATGCAAGAACTTATTTCCTACTTTTATAAAGGGATATTAACAACACAAAAGGACCAGCCCGAAGACCAGTCCTTTTGCGTATAGTTTGTAGTTTGTTATATGAGGTTTACCATGATGAATTGGAGAGGGTTCATCTGGTATTGGGACTTACCGTATCGTCAGGAAAACGATGCGCGCCCGTGTTTATGTCATTTGAGGAGTTATCTAGATTACTCTAGCATTTAAGTATAAGTTTCTTAATTAGATTTTACCTACAAGATCAAGACCTGGTTTCAAAGTGTCTTTACCTGGCTTCCAACGTGCAGGGCACACTTGATCGCCATGTTTAGCTACGAATTGAGCAGCTTGTACTTTGCGAACCAATTCTTCAGCGGAACGGCCGATACCCATATCATGAATTTCTGCTGTACGCACGAAGCCTTCTGGATCTACTACGAATGTACCACGGTAAGCCATAGCAGATTCTTCTTGGAATACATCGAAGAAGTCAGCCAATTCATGTTTTTTGTCAGCTAACATGTAGTACTCGATTTTGTTGATAGTTGGAGAAGCATCAGACCATGCTTTGTGAACGAATTCAGAGTCACAAGATACGGAGTAAACTTCGCAACCCAATTCTTTCAACTCTGCATAGGAGTTTTGTACGTCTTCCAATTCAGTAGGGCACACGAATGTGAAATCTGCTGGATAGAATACGAATATAGACCATTTACCCAACACGTCTGCAGTGCTAACTTTTACCAATTCAGGTTTTTTGAAAGCATCAAGTGTAAATTCAGGAAGTTGTTTACCAATAATAGACATGTTATGTCCTCCTTATTTGAGTTCCATATTTAACGAATATATTTATATTGGTGTACTTAACACCATATCTATATCTATCTTTGTCTATATAATAACAAATATCATTCAATATTGCAAGCGTTATTTTTAAATTTATCGATATATTTTCCCAACTTTTTTCGATGTAAGCAAAAAAAGAAGAAAGATGCTCATTTCTGAGCATCTTTCTTCTTTTTACGTACTACAACAGACTTACTGTTCACAGTAGCGTGATCAAAAGCTATTAAACCTGCTATATTAGCAAGCCCTCTTCGTGCTATGTGACCAGTTGTAGATTGTTCTTTTCCCGATTTACCATATACAAACTGCTCTAGTTTGAGTGCAGCTAATATAAATAAACCTATAATAGATAAAATAGATCCCATCGCTTTAATCTATTTTTTTAGTTCTAAGATTGCATCTACGAAACCACGGAATAATGGGTGTGCATTATTTGGGCGAGATTTAAGTTCTGGATGTGCTTGTGTACCAATAAAGAATGGATGATTTTTTACTTCAATACTTTCAACAAGACGGCCATCTGGAGATGTACCGGAAATTACAAGGCCTGCATCAGTCAATTGTTGACGGTATTCATTGTTGAACTCATAGCGATGACGATGACGTTCATAAATCAAATCTTCTCCATAAGCCTCGTGAGTTTTCGTACCGGCTTCCACTTTGCATGGATAGATACCTAGGCGCATTGTACCGCCTTTTTTATCTACATCAACTTGATCACTCATCAAGTCAATTACTTTGTACTTAGCATTTTCATCGAATTCGCTAGAGGTTGCTCCTTCCATGCCACATACGTTACGAGCAAATTCCATTACTGCAGATTGCATGCCAAGGCATAGGCCAAGATATGGAATATTGTTTTCACGAGCGTATTGGATTGTGCGAATTTTACCTTCTACACCACGGGAACCAAAGCCACCAGGCACGATGATACCTTCAACACCTTCAAATACCTCTTTAGGATCTACAGAAGTATCATCAAGTTCTTCAGAGTCAATCCAACGAATATTCACTTTAGTACCTGTAGCAATACCAGCATGATCTAGAGCTTCAACTACGGATAAATACGCATCATGCAACGCTACATATTTACCAACGATAGCAACTGTAATATCTTTATTAGGATTCAAGATCTTATGAACCATTTCTTTCCATGCAGTCATATCACATGGACGATCTTCAAGACCTAACTTTTTGATAACAATATCATCAAGACCTTGATCTTGCATCATCAATGGCACTTCATAGATAGAGCTACAAGTTTGATTTTCAATAACTGCTTCAGGTTCTACGTCGCAGAACAAAGCAAGTTTTTCTTTCATATCATCAGAGATATGTTTCTCACTACGACATACCAAAATATCTGGTTGAATACCAATGCTACGCAATTCTTTTACACTATGTTGTGTAGGTTTTGTTTTCAACTCGCCTGCGGCATTGATGTAAGGCACTAACGTAACGTGAATGTAAAGTACATCGTTACGGCCTACTTCTTTTTTCACCTGGCGAATAGCTTCCATAAATGGCAAGCTTTCAATATCACCTACAGTACCGCCGATTTCAGTGATAACTACATCAGCATTATCCTCTTTACCTACACGGTAAACATTTTGTTTAATTTCATTTGTAATATGTGGAATTACTTGTACAGTGCTACCTAGGTAATCACCTTTGCGTTCTTTATTGATTACAGACCAATATACTTTACCAGCTGTAATATTAGAACGTTTGCTAAGGTTAATATCGATAAAGCGTTCATAATGCCCCAAATCAAGGTCCGTTTCGGCGCCGTCATCTGTTACGAATACTTCACCATGTTGGTAAGGGCTCATCGTACCAGGATCGATATTAATGTATGGGTCAAATTTTTGAATCGTTACATTGAAACCACGGTTTTTTAGTAAACGACCCAAAGATGCTGCTGTAATTCCCTTCCCAAGAGAAGAAACAACGCCGCCAGTTACGAAAATATACTTAGTTGCCATGATGCCTCCCACCTATTACATTTTTTCCGGAGCGGAAATACCTAAAATACCCAAGCCTTGACGAAGAACGAGGGCAATCGCTGTAATTAATCCAAGACGAGCTTGTTGTAATGCTGGATCTACGCCAATGATACGACCTTGACGGTAGAATGAATGGAACATGCTTGCCAAATCATATAGATAACGAGCAATACGATGAGGGGCACGATGTTCGGCAGCTTGAACGACCTCTTCCGGATATTCAGCTAATTTCTTAATTAATTCTAATTCCATTTCACTTGTAAGCGTTGTGAAATCAGTTTCACTATAATTGCCAAATGCAATGCCAGCTTCACGCACTTGGTTATAAATGCTGTGAATACGAGCATGAGCATATTGGATATAATACACTGGGTTGTCATTACTGCGAGATTTTGCCAAGTTAATATCAAAATCAAGTTGGCTATCCAAAGAACGCATCAAGAAGAAATAGCGAGACGCATCTACGCCAACCTCTTCGATCAATTCATCTAATGTAACACTATCGCCACTACGTTTAGACAATTTAACAAGTTGTCCGTCACGGAACAATGCTACCATTTGTAATAACAATACGGTTAATTTATCAGGGTCATAACCAAACGCCGCCATAGCCGCTTTTACACGACATACATAGCCATGATGGTCAGCGCCCCAGATATCAATCATTTCCTTGAAACCACGATCATATTTATTGCGATGATATGCAATATCTGCCGCTAAATACGTAGGAACCCCATTATCACGAATAACTACACGGTCTTTATCATCACCGTAGTCAGTGGATTTTAACCACAATGCACCATCTTTTTCATAGACTTTACCAAGGGCCTTCAGAGCCTCTACAGAATGATGAATTTCATCCGATTCATGAACTGTACGTTCAGAGAACCAATTATCAAAAGTAACGCGGAAGTTTCTTAATGTTTCCTCTAAGCGAGCTAATTTTTCTTTTAAGCCCTCTTCCTTAAACAAGGCTATACGATCTACTTCGTTCATGGCATTTAATTTATCAAAGCCTTCACGTTCAGCAATCGCTTTTGCTGTTTCAATAATATCTGGGCCACGATAGCCATTTTCAGGGAACACTAACGCCCCTTCTGGAATATCGAACTCAGGCATAGAGCCGTCTTCATTGCGTTTAGGTGGGAATACTAATGTAGCACCTTGCAATTCTTGAAAGCGGTACTCAATGGAAATCGCCATGTTGTCGATTTGATTACCTGCATCATTGATATAGTATTCAGATTGTACATTGTAACCCGCTGCACGCAACAAGTTTACAAGAGCACTACCATACGCAGCACCACGGCCATGACCAACATGCAATGGACCTGTTGGGTTTGCACTTACGTACTCTACTTGAATCGTATCGCGCGCACGCAATGGTTGAACACCATACTCAGTACCAGCATTCAAAATGGCTTTTAACGTATCATACACCATATCAGACTTCAAAAAGAAATTAATAAAACCTGCGCCAGCAACCTCAGCACGTTCAAGCCAATCAAAATTCATATGACTAATCAAAGCTTCAGCAATAGCTCGAGGATTTTGACGAGCCACACGAGCGGATTGCATAGCGATGTTTGTAGAAAAATCACCGAATTCCTTTTGAGGTGGCACTTCGAGAACGATTTCTGGATATTCCCCAGCCGGCAAATCACCGCTGTTAATCGTATCTTGTAATGCCTGTTCAATCCCCGATTTCAGGATTTCCTTCATGTCCATGCTCTATATCCTCCCGCACGTCTATATCTAACTGATTATAAAATTGCCATTCACCTTCGACGGAAATATCATATCCTAAATGAACATGACCTACACCATCGTGAAAGTCTACTGTTAATTCATGAGTATTTACGGCCATATGTAAATCACCATATGGTGTTTCATATACGGCTTCGCGTTCTTCACCACGGACGTATTGATGACGCATATTGACCGCCCCTGTTCGGAGCAATACGATAGAATCATCATGGATTTTAATGGTCGTCTTAACCCCATCCAATCCAGTCACACTAGATTCTTCATAACGCACATATTGAGCATTACCCTTTTCATGTGACGTACCTGGGGAAATCAGTTCCACTACGGTATCCTTGCCATCCATATCTCGTTGTACACTCTTTACGGACACTAGAACCCGCTTCATTTTCAACCTCCGTGGTAGTAATTAATCATCATATTATACCATAATCAAGGACTATTTTGCACCCTTAATGAGTCTCAATTTCTTAGTCTTCGCCATCCGTTTAATAGCATATTCTCTGCGTTGTGCTTCTTGTTTTTGGTGAAAGCTTTCAGCATATACCAAGGTCACAGGACGACGTCCTCGCGTATACTTTGCACCACCTGGGATATGTCCATTATGAGCATCTATTCGACGTTTAAGATCTGTAGTCCATCCACAATACAAAGAGTCATCAGAACAACGCACTAAATAAATATAGTGCATTTCTTTTGATTCATCACCTTGAACACTAGCGTCATTCAAGATTGTATCACAATCTACAATTATACCGTGTACATCTTGTGTAGATGCACATTCACCAGAAAGAGACTCTTGAGAAGTACTTTTCTTATTTCCCATTTTTCGCATCATCAGTGATTGGTTCCAATGTAATGGTATTAATAATTACTGGTTCTACTGGCTTATCATTGCGGCCGGTTTTAACTTTGCCGATTTTTTCAACTACATCCATACCTTGTACTACAGTACCAAAGATGGTGTGTTTATTATCTAACCAATCCGTAGGTCCCAAGGTAATGAAAAATTGAGAACCTCCTGTATTAGGGCCACGGTTAGCCATGGCTAGAACGCCCATTTTATTGAAGTGTAAATCATTGGAGAATTCATCAGGAATTGTATAGCCTGGGCCACCAGCACCTGTGCCATCAGGATCTCCACCTTGAATCATAAAGCCTTCGATAACACGGTGAAATGTCACACCATTATAGAAGCCTTTTTTCACGAGATAATCAAAATTTTTGACCGTAATCGGTGCTTTAGACCCTAACAAACGAACCTTAAATTGACCATAGTTTGTATCAAAGATAGCATATTCATCAGCAATTGGTGCGTTTGTAAAATTGGGCATAGCTACAGTTTCTGCTTTCACGGTATTACCTTGTGGTTGTTCACCACTGTTTGTACCGCATGCAGTTGTACCAAGCACTGTAATCCCCAACATTGCGCATAAAGCCAAGCGTTTCCAGTTCATATGTCCCCCAAAATACTAATATTATATTTAACTAAAATGTAGATTTAAAATTTACATAGAAAAACCGCTCAACCCATGAGCGGCTCTTTTTTAGTATATCATATTATGACACTATTGAGATTAAAAATATAAAAAAATAATATAACAATATATAACAACAAAAAACAGAGCTTCAAAGGAGCTCTGTTTTTGTAATCCTCAAATAATCACGTAGTTAATTCGATTATTTAGAGTCAAATTGATCTGGAGTTGTATTGTTATAAGACTCAATATAATTATTGAAATTCTCAATCATGTCGTTAAGGTTGTTTTCATTTGCATCGTTAAGTACTTGACGAACAGAACCAACTACAGAGTTATAAGAGTTAACAAGCACTTCTCCACGATCATTATTTATGCTCTTAAGCAATGTTTGAATTTCATTAAGTTCTTTTTCTACAGCTTGTTTATCTGCATTTTTAGGAGCTTTTTCTACATTTTCTACAAGAGTAGTCAAGCGAAGCGTAGATTCCATTGCTGCAGCATAGCCTTTTTTACCGTCTTTTTTCAATTTTTCGATTTGTTTCTTAGTTTGTTCGGTGTTAGCTTTGTTAAGAGCATCATTGAACTTCGCATAAGCTGCATCAAATTTTTCTACTTGTGCTACGTATTTAGCTGCTAGTTCTTTACCTTTAGCACCACCATCGTTCATGTAGGCTTTAGAATCATCATAAGCTTTCAAATCTTTGAATGTTGGTACTAATTCATTAAGAACATTTAATACATTATCGCGTTCTGTATCAACTTCTTTGAACGTAGAGCCCTCTTTTTTAGATTGTTCCAAAGCTTCTTTTAAAGTATCATAGTGAGGTTGACGACCAATAGCACCTTCTTGGAAACCACCTTTTAATTTAGCCAAACTGTCTGCATAGTTTTGACCCCAAGTAGCATTGTCACCATTGAAGCGATTTGTTGCATCAATAAGGGTATTAAGCTTAGCAGCTGCTTTCTCATCGCTACCGCCATCAACTACGGAGGAGACTACGGAGCCAATGCCACCCGCTTTATCACTGCCGCAACCAGAAACAAATAAACCTGCTGTCAATGCCGCTACACAAAGTAAAGTTGAAAATAATCTGCGTTTATTGTTCATATCTTCTCTTCTCCTTTTAACACATGAATATTGAACTAAGCGCATTATACTAACTATACTACACCAATTCTGTAGCCACAGCTACAAAAATAAATCTTCATATAAACTTCACCTGGCTTAGGGGCATTAGCGATAATTAATCAATCCATTTAAAATGCTTACACGCATTATAAATGCCATCTTTATCACAGTCTGTAGTAATATAATCAGCCTTTGCCTTTAATTCAGGGCGCGCATTACCCATAGCAATATTTAGCCACTCAGGCCTAAACATAGACAGATCATTATACCCATCACCAAATACAACAGCTTGATTTGGCTGCATTCCAAAGTGTTCAAGCATATTACGAATACCCAACGCCTTTTCCATAGGCTCATATAGAACACAGCCATCACCATAACGAATGAGCTTATGTGTCATATGCTCGATATCCTTCTCCTCTTCCTCTCCTTCCTTGAAAAACACATAAATCTTATAAAATTCTTCAACACTATGAAAGTCAAAATTAGGGTCTACAGTTGTTTTAAATACATCCCAATTTGGATGCCACTCTAAAATTTCCTTATACGGCGTAATACGACCGAGTTTATTACGATCCGTTACGGCCCAAGGAATATTATGTGATTCTAAATACTCTAAATATTTAATACATGCATCACGATCCATACCTATCATGGATACCAATTCATTATTAACAGTGATACTGTGACCACCATCTGCTACAAAATCAGTAAGGCCCGCTTGCTCTGCAAAACGCTTAGCATCCACTTGAATACGACCAGTTGCTAAGGCTACACGGTGACCACGACGCTTTAACTCATCTAAACTGTATTGAGCACTTTCAGGGATTTTACCTTCAGGCCATACAGCTAAAGTATTATCAATATCAAAAAAGAAAAACTTCTGCTCCACGGCCCCTCCTAATCACGTCCACTCATTAACTTAAACCGTTCTTTTTGTGCTACATCTGGATATTTTTTACGATCCACATCACTCACAAACATTTCTAAGGGACGTACATACATATCGCGCTCATCATACAGTTTTTGATAAACTACAAACTTTTCACCCGTCTCAGAGTGAGTCGCTACATCTAGCACGTAATAATACATGCCTTTAAAATGACGATATAAGCCACCCTTTACAATTTCTTGCATTTATAACCTCATCACATAACATACACAAATAGTTACAAACCATATTAATCAAGAGATTCCATATATTGAATAGCTTTAGTCAACATATCTGCTGTAATTTTATATGGAGATACATCAATATCATGAACAGATGTAGCCTTTTCAACAATTTGAGGAATATGCGATGCAGTAAGATCTAATTGTGAAAGTTTAGTAGGCCAACCTAATTCGCGATATACTGGCAACCACCGTTGTAACTCATCCATTTGTTGGTCAACGGTTAACAAAATAAGTAAGCCATAAGCTACTATTTCACCATGCAAATGATTTTCTTCTGTTTCTTTATTAGTAACACAGCCATAACATACAGCATGAGCCATGTTGCTATTATATGCCATAGGAACACAACCTGATACAACACCGGTAGTAAAGATAACAGTCATAGCAATGGTATCAAAGGCATCACTACGTTTATTAGCTTGACTATCTTTATAGGCTTGTATACCATGTGCTAAAATTGGTTCACTACACATAGAAGCTAGAGTAAGGCCTAACTGAGTATTATAGTCTTGCTCGCGATTGCGAGCAGAAAGATGAGTTTCATAGTGTTTTGCAATAGTATCTCCCATTCCTGCCCACAAGTAACGGCTTGGTGCTTCTACGAGAATATCAGCATCAATAAAGCAGTGCACAGGAGGATGATTTACAAAAGCTACGTCATCAAAAGTATGATCTGCCGTGTATACAGCTGCCACTTCTGACGTTGCCGCACAAGTAGATGCAATGGTTGGAATTGTAAAGAATGGTTTATCATCTAACTCTATAGCTACTACTTTTACTGTATCCATGGCCTTACCACCACCAACAGCAAACAAAAAGTCCGCATCTTTTACAGATGCCATTTGTGCAATTTCCTTGCCTCGAGCAAAAGTACACTCTCCACCAAAGTGGATAATATCTAGCACCTTAATCCCCGCTTTATCAAGCACGGGACGAATGTGTGGCAAAGCTTTAGAAAGAGCTGTTTCGCCACCGATGATAGCTACAGACTTGCCATATAATTTTGTAAACTTTGGAATAGCGTCAAATACATCATGACCTCCAAAACTATAACTAGGTAAACAATGAGTACTACGCATAAAATTTCCTTCCTTCTTTTATCATTTATATCCTTATTTATCCTTATTATAGAAACTTCTACACACAAAATCAATTTTATATGACAACAATCAAAACATAAAAAGGCTCTATACTCTCACAAAATGAAAGCATAGAGCCTTTATCTTTATTACTTATTATCGGAAGCAAGACCTTTATGGATAAGGCCTACAACGAAGCCTAATACCGCAAAGCTCACCCATCCCATACCAGCACTTTGGAATGGAATATATTGAGCAAAGAGCTGTTCCAAAGCTGTAGGTGCAATACCTGCAGTTTCAAGACCAGTCATGAGGGCAGAGATCATTGTGAAAGCCATAGTCCATGCATATACGCAACGACGACCACCAAACACATTATGAAGAAGTGCCAACAAAATGATTACGATAGTCAACGGATACAAGAGCATCAACACAGGGATTGCTGCACTGATGATTGTTTTCAAGCCAAACATACTGAGGACAAACGCCGCTAGAGAGAAAATTACTACATATAATTTGTAGCTAATCTTTGGTGTCAGCTTGTGGAAATACGTACCGCAAGAAGTGATAAGGCCAATACTTGTAGACAAGCAAGCTAGCAGAACGATGATAGCCAAGATGATTTGACCGAACTCACCAAACAAATAGTTAGCACTTACGGACAATACAGGAGCCCCTGTCTCGAACAAACCAAAGCGTTCAACACTTGTAGCACCGATATTAGCGATAAATACATACACGATACCAAGAAGGCCTACCGCAATTGCACCTACCTCCATTACTGTTTTTGTAATCACAGCACGAGATGTAGCACCACTGAGGCGTACAAAATCGATTACAAGAATAGCAAATACTACGGAAGCTAAGGCATCCATTGTATTGTAGCCATCTAAGAAGCCTTGTAACACAGCCGTTGGTGCATCACCATATGCCGGTTGTGGTACCGCATACCCACCAAGTGGAGTAATAAAGGATTTAACAATCAACAACAAAATTACAAGTAGTAAAGCTGGTGTCAAAATATTACCGATACGGTTAACAAGTTTTTGCGGACTAATAGATAACCACAAAGAAATACCAAAGAATAATGCCAAGAAAATTGGTTCCATATTCATATTCATGCTTAAACCTTCAGCAAAAGGTTTAATTGCGATTTCATAAGCTACAGTACCAGTACGCGGCGTCGCAAACATTGGACCAATACTCAAGTATAAAGAAATTGTGTACAACAAGCCATAAATCGGATGCACACGACTTGCAAGTTCTTCAACATCTTTACAGGAAGAGTAACCCATAGCTGCAACCCCTAAGAGTGGAAGTCCTACACCAGTTAATACGAAACCGAGCAATGCCCAACCGACATTATCACCAGCTTGTTGACCTAAGGCCGCTGGGAAGATCAAGTTCCCTGCCCCAAAGAATAGAGCAAATAACATCATGCCTATAGCCAGATAAGCACGGGTCGACAGATTATCGTTACCATTCATAAATGTAACCCCCTTTAGGTTATATAAAAATAATATTACTATTATAATCTAAAGGGGCTTGGGTATACAAGAAAAATATCCTCACTATTCTATATCCGTATAGAGTTATTCCCATAAGTAACAGACTTTAACTTTTACTTATAGAAATAAGTAGATAAATTCCTATTTTACAGTAATCATTACAGACTATTAATTGGTCATTCACTACAAAAGATTTCTTATATGAACTTGTACATCATAAAAGGTGCTCCCCCATCCCTGATCGGTAGGACGAGCTGCGGTAAGCGCATTGATTGCCACGTGAGGATCACTCGATTGAGATTGCCACCATACACCTAGTGTTACCAATGTCCCTCTCTGTACTTCATCGTCGTAGTATGCTTTAATTTTTACACTGCCACGATCGTTATAGATTTCTACCTCAGCACCATCGTTTATGTTATACATTTTTGCATCTTCTGGATGGATGCGAAGTTTCATCAACTCAGGATCATTAAAGTCTAATTCGCAGAAGCTAGAGTCCAAAATTCGAATATCATTACCATTTATAAGCCAAAACGGTGCATTATCACCATATGGAGGCATATACCGAATTAATGGTTCTACATCCTGCGGATTATATAATTCAATTTTTCCAGACGGTGTTTTGAAATCCATCTTATAACTCTCAGGTACCGTCATCTCCACAGGCTCACCATTTAAAATCAACTCTTGGTCCCTCTTGGATATACGACTCGAAGTCCGCACAATTTGTTCAATAAGATCTTTTTCACTAAGGTCAAAAAAATCATCCTCCAACCCCATGCGTTTTGCTAACTCAGCAATAACTTGCCAGTTGGAACGAGATTCACCAATTGGCTCAATCAATTTGTAACCCGTCCCAATTGTGTAATGACCATAAGAATTATAAATATCATCATGCTCCACAGATGTTGTGGCTGGTAAAATAATATCAGCATACTTACAAGTATCCGTAAAGAAACGCTCATGTACCACAGTGAATAAGTCATCGCGCATCAACCCTCTACGTACAACATTCTGGTCAGGAGCTGTGATAGCCGGATTTGAAGAGAAGATATATAAACTATGAACTTTAGTTCCTTCAGGGTTTATAAGCATTTCACCCAGTTTAATCATAGGCATCAATCGTTTAGCTGGCGCATGAACATGAGCCTGTTGCATCACATCTTTGCCAATAAATTTACTACCACTAGCACTCGACAACAATCCACCCCCAGGATATTGCCATGCTCCAACCACAGCAGGCAAGGCATTAATAGCACGGCATGTCATAGCACCATTGCCATATCGAGATAGTCCACTGCCGAGACGAATAAACGGCGCTTTTGACTTTGCATAAGCATGAGCAAACTCAGTCATCCGCTCCACAGAAACACCGCAAATTTCAGCCGCTTTTCCCGGCGTAAAGTCAAGCAACACCTCTTTTACCAACTCATCGTAGCCTTGGACATGCTTCTTAATAAAATCTATATCTGCCAAGCCATCACGATGAATGATATGGAGCATCCCTAAAGCTAGTGCCCCATCACTTCCTGGTTTAACGTAAATATGTTCATGAGCTTGGCTAAAAGTATAAGTTTTATGAGTGTCGATAATCCAAACGCGAGCCCCCTTCTTTTTCGCAATGTTCACATCATGTAAAATATGAACATCTGTGGCTGTCGCATTTATCCCCCACAAGACGATAAGATCACTATGTTGCGCCTCTTGTGGTTTAATCGCTAAGGTATCACCGTAAACAGAACGGAACCCCGCTTGTTTAGCAGGAGAGCAAATACCTCGATCTTGGTCTGTAGCACCAATACAACGGAAAAAATAATCTGCTGCAGGACTCTGAATAACCCCCATTGTTCCTGCATAAGAGTAACGCAAAATACTTTCACTGCCATAAGTATCAATAGTTTCTTTGAAATTATTGACAATTGCATCAAGGGCTTCATCCCAACTAATACGAGTGTACTGATCTTCACCAATTCCCTTTTTACCGACACGCTTCATAGGGGACTTCAAGCGCAATGGAGAATGGATTACCTTTTCATAATGTGCCATCTTAGGGCATAGTGTACCTCTTGTGAAAGCATGTGCTCTATCCCCTCGAACAGATATTACTTTATTATTATCGACTGATACAATGAGACCGCATGCATCGGGACAATCGTATGGGCATACAGATTTATATTCTTTCATAATAAGCACCTCGCTTATAAATTGTATAAACTATAGGATGTATATTTATATTATATTATAGTATGACTCGTATAAGTATAACCTTTTGCACATCTTCTGAATTAAAAAGGTTTTAGAAATGATTATTTTATGTATATCAATGCATTCGATTATCACATTACATTTATGACCTCATCATTTATTTTGATATATATAGTTAGACATTTCAAGTTTTATCGATATCTATCCATTATCATTCTTGTCCAATGCCTAAACAGATATACTAATAAGTTCTATAAAAATGCCAAAATTCTTCAAAAAAATCATGTAATCATTACTAAAAGTCATAACCATATAGTTTTAGGTATAATCAGACATTTTAATAGTGTCGTATAGATTATGTGACAAAAATCACCGGTACGTATGCGTATTTAGTAATGTCGTTCAGACTGTAAGACTATTCAATCTCACTTGTTTCTGTGCTATACTGACAGTGTCATTTGAGAGGATATAGAACTCACAAGAAATCATTTTGAATTCATGGTTATCTAATGTGAAGTAGCTATATCAGGTACATATTTTCTGAAAAGAGGTTTTAACGATGGCAGACGCAAAAAACACTGTGTTATTCCCTTATGAAACACTAAAAAAATTGAGCATGGACGCTTTCCAAAAATTTGGTTTCTCCGAAAAAGAAGCTGACATCATCCAAGACGTACTTTTGACTTCTGACTTGTTCGGTATTCAAAGCCATGGTATGCAACGTATGGTTCGTTACCATAAAGGTATCACTAATGGCTTGATTAAAATCGACGCTAAACCTGAAATCGTAAAAGAAACTCCAATTTCTGCAGTTATCGACGGTCATGACGGCATGGGTCAATTATTGGGTCATAAAGCTATGGAAATGGCTATCGAAAAAGCTAAAAAATCCGGTGTTGGTATCGTATCCGTACGTAACTCCAACCACTACGGTATCGCCGGTTACTATGCTAAAATGGCATCCGACCAAGGCTTAATCGGTTTCTCTTGTACAAACTCCGAAGCAATCATGGTTCCTACATATGCTCGTAAAGCTATGCTTGGTTCTAACCCTATCGCTTGGACTGTACCAGCTGATCCTGTTGACTTCTTCTTCGATTGCTCCACTACAGTAGTAACTCGTGGTAAACTTGAAATGTACAATAAAATGGGCAAAGCTACTCCAGATGGTTGGGCTGTTAATAAAGACGGCGTTCCTTCCACTGATGCAGCTGAAGTATTGGGCAACATCTCCCGTCATGAAGGCGGCGGTATCCTTCCTTTAGGTGGTGCTACAGAAGTTCTTGGGGGCCACAAAGGTTATGGTAACGGCATGATTGCTGAATTATTCTCCTCTATCTTGTCCCAAGGTGGTACTTCCAACAAATGTATGGTTGGTGGTAAATCCAATATCTGCCACGGCTTCATGGCTATCAACCCTGAATTCTTCGGTGACCCTGCGGAAATCAAAAAACACTTCTCCCAATTCTTACAAGAATTACGTGAAGCACCTAAAGCTCAAGGTCAAGATCGTATCTATACTCATGGCGAAAAAGAACATGAATCCGTTGAAAAAGTTAAAGCTGAAGGCATCCCTGTACTTAACGGTACAATGCTTGAAGTTCAAGACCTTTGCAATGAATTAGGTCTAGACTTCAAATCCTACTTCGGCGATTATGTACCAGAAGCTCCTGCTACAATGTTCAAAGGTAACTACTAATACCTAAACTTAGTAATGGCCCTAACAAGGACTTGTAGTTAGTACAGAAGGGGACATAAACACTGTTTATGTCCCCTCTCTTATGTTTTTAACCTCATAGGCTATGAGGTTAAAAAATTTTATGTACTATATCAATTTTTATGATAAGTATATCTGTTATTTTATTGTAAGCTTTTATTTTAACTGAACTTTTACAAATTAACATCATAGCGATTTATTCATCAATTAAATTGATTAAACTACGTCGTCCTGTTGAGCATATATTTTTGTTTTACTTGAAAGGATGATCTTAGAAATGAGTGCTATCACCGTTCTATTAGCGCTATCTCCAATCATTTGGTTGATTGTAGCGTTATCCATCTTGAAATTACCTGCATGGCAAGCAACAAGTGTTGCTGCGATTGGTTCTTTCATTATCGCTATTACAGCATTCCAAGCTGACCCATTTATTATGGTCACTGGTGCCCTTGAAGGTGCCGCATTGGCAATCTGGCCAATCCTATTAGTTATTACAGCTGCTATCTTCGTTTATAACTTGGTAGTACATACGAAAGCAATGGAAACTATTAAAACCATGCTTTCTTCTGTAACATCTGATACTCGTGTACTTGCATTACTACTTGCATGGGGCTTTGGTGCCTTCATGGAAGGTATGGCTGGCTTCGGTACTGCCGTTGCAATTCCTGCAGCTATGATGGTTGCCGTAGGTTTTGACCCACTTAAATCTATCATCGCATGTCTCGTTGCAAACTCCGTACCAACAACATTTGGTTCTATCGGGATTCCAACAACTACATTGGCATCCTTAACAAACCTTGATCCAAGCCATTTAGGTACATTCATTTCCGTACAATTGTTCTTGCTTAACCTTATCGCTCCATTCTTTGTTGTTATGATTATTGGTGGCGGTATTAAAGCGTTAAAAGGCGTATTCCTTGTAACATTGCTTTCTGGTTTAGCATTAGCAGTTCCTGAAACTGTAATCAACGCTGTAATGGGTCCAGAATTATCCGTAATTTCTGCATCCATCGTTATCATGGCAGTTATCATTGGTTGTGCAAAAATCATGCCTCCTAATGATCCTAAATACGCAGTTAAACAAACTGGCGAAGTCCCTAAAGTTTCTGGTGGCGAAGGCCTTGTAGCTGCAATGCCATTCATCTTAATCTTCGTATTATTGTTATTAACTTCTAAATTGTTCCCTGCAATTAATGGTCCTCTTGCGTCCATTAAAACATCTGTACCTATTTATCAAGGTGCTGGTGCAAAACCTTACACATTCGTATGGATTGCAACTCCTGGTATTATGATTTTTATCGCTGGTATTGTTGGTGGTTTCATCCAAAAAGCAAAAGCTGGCGAAATCTTCGGTACATTGGGTAGCACAGTTAAAAACTTGAAATTCACATACCTTACAATCATCACAGTTGTTATGACAGCTAAATTGATGACTTACTCTGGTATGACTGCAGACATTGCAAAAGCAATGGTTGCTGGTACAGGTACATTGTATCCTCTATTCGCTCCTATCGTGGGTGCGTTGGGTGCATTCTTAACTGGTTCTGGTACAAACTCCAACGTATTGTTTGGTCCACTTCAAATCGCTGCAGCTCAAGGTTTAGATCCTACAAACTTCGAAGACCTTGGCTTCTGGTTGGCAGCAGTTAACTCCGGTGCAGCTGGTATCGGCAAAATGTTGTCCCCACAATCCATCGCGATTTCTATTGGTGCCGTAGGACCTGCTTTAAAAGCATACCTAGAAAACCACAAAGAAATCAGTGCTGAAGAAGCTCATAAACTAGAACATGAAATCGAAGCAAGCGTTATCATGAACAGCGCCTTCAAATACTTCTTGATCTTCATCGTTATGCATGGTTGTATCTCCTTCTTCGGTCAACATTTCATCCATGAAATTCATCATTTCTTCTTCTAAGAATTAGTGAAACAAAAAGAACAGCTCATTACGAGCTGTTCTTTTTTGTTTGTATTAAGATACTACATTTTTATTCTTACTAATTATAATTAGAAATACTTGCGCTCAACTTCCCATTTTGTAAAGTTGCCACTTGCTGCATCGATTTCAAAGTCATATTCGTAACCATTGTATCGAATTTCACCTTCGTATTCTAATCGACCATGATCATAGTCATGCCCAAATTCAGTTACATTAGCTTGTGTTGCTCCTGGCACGCGTGCCAATGCACGATTTAATGCCTCTTGTTCACCGATACCTTGCGCAGATGCAAATGTTGTTAATCCAACAGCAGCCACAGCAGCCAATACCAAGGCTTTCATAAACTTTTTCATAATAACCTCCTATATACGATAAATTATATTGATTTTTTTAGATTTACTCTATAAATTTATTCTAATCTATAAATCGAAATACATCAAACACGAACTTTTGATATACAACCACCTCACAAACACTATACGCTACGTTATTATTTATATACTTATAAAAATATTTTATATATAAATACAAAAATTTAACCTAAGTAAAATATTATATAAAGGCTAGACGTATATATGGGCTAGAATAGAAAAAGCTTTTACATATAAATCTATAGAATAATTTATCAAATTATGTTACAATACTTCTCATTATAAGGCAAAATTAAATGCAGTCTGCGAAGTGCGATTCGCAGACTTTTATTTTTCTCACTTTAGTATAGGAGGGTTTTATGACTCAAGAAAGTTCTGCTAAGGTCTCTTTCATCTTAGTAGTATTCCTTGGTCTGTTGACAGCCATCACACCACTTGCAACAGATTTATATTTACCAGCATTACCAATTATGCCTAGTGAACTAAATACATCTGCATCAAATATTCAAATGACCATTGGTGTGATGACTTTTGGTGTTGCATTAGGTCAATTATTTGGAGGTCCTATTAGTGATACTATGGGCCGCAAGTTGCCTCTTATAACAGGCAACTTACTTTGCGTTATCTCTAGCATAATCTGTGCTTATGCACCAAGCATTGAAATACTTTTACTCGGAAGATTTCTACAAGGTTTAACAGGATCTGTGGGCGTTGTAATTGCTAAGGCCATCGCTCGAGATTTTGCATTTGGTCAAGAATTGACTAAACTCTTTGCATTGCTCATGATGGTTAACGGTTTGGCGCCAGTAATCGCTCCGCTCATCGGAGGTCAATTATTACTATTCACTACATGGCGCGTTATCTTCGTTATTTTAGCAATATTTTCTGCTATTCTATTAGTGGGATCTCTTCTCTTCCGTGAAAGCTTACCTAAAGAAAAACGCGTTACAGGTGGCGTTGCAACTGCTACAAAGAACTACATTACGCTTATTAAAGATAAGCGATTCCTTGGGCAAACACTAATCCAATTCTTTGCTTTTGGTGGATTCTTTGCGTATATCTCAGGTTCATCCTTTGTATACCAAAACACCTTCCAACTATCTGCACAAGAATTTAGCTATCTCTTTGGTATCAATAGCTGTGGTATTATCTTAGCTAGTGCCATAAGCGCTAGATTAAGTAATGTAATCACAGTTCGACAATTACTAACATTTGCCCTCTGGCAACTAACAATCGGCTCCTTGCTATTCTTAATAGCTATGCTTTTCGAATGGCCACTTATTCCTGTAACGGCCATTCTATTCTTTACCGTATGTACAGTATCCCTATTTGGCTCTGCCTCTTTCTCTATGGCAATGGCTAAATACGGTAAAATGGCTGGAAGTGCCTCTGCAGTACTTGGCTTTGCTAGCATGTTCTCTGCAGGAATCGTATCTCCATTAGTTGGTATTGGTGGGGAATATACGGGGATTCCCATGGGGATTACAATGCTAGTATGTGCAGTGCTTTCCTTATTGTGCCTATATGGTTTGGTAGAAAAAGATTAATCTCTTTTACACATTTGTATAAGCCCCACAATGGGGCCCGACTACAACAAAATAATATTAGTATATAAATAAGATACCCCTTTCCTTGCTCAGTACTTCGTAAAATCGCTTCGGAAAGGGGTATCGTATTTATATTAACATTATCTATAGAGGCGTCCCATTGTTGGGCTTTACAAGCATATTTCAAAATAGATTAATTCTTTAACTCTACAAACACCTAGGCATAATAACGAAAACCACCTACACAACTGATTGTAGGAGAAAGGAGATGTGCCATAGGCACATCTCCACATTTCTTCCCCCTCCTCTATCCAGTTATATTTTCAATGGGACATCTTCATAATTAGCGTATATAGAAAAGAATACAGCCCTCTCTGCAGCGATTTTACGGAACGTAGTAACGTACTGAGCCAAGAGAGGGCTGTATTTTTTCTATACTAGTAATATGCAGTTGTATTCGGGCCCCATTATAAAATGTAAGGGACCTTATCGCTTATTCACTAAATTCCATCCCAACTTCTCCCCACTGCACTAGTTATATTTTCAATGGGACCGCTTCATACAGGTGTATATAGAAAAGAACACAGCCCTCTCTGCAGCGATTTTACGAAGCGTAGCGCCGTACTGAGCCAAGAGAGGGCTGTGTTTTTTCTATACTAGTGTTATGTAGTTGTCACGGGGCCCCATTGAAAATATAACAGAGCACCCTTATTCAAACATTGTCGATAGTAGTAGTTTCAATCGGTTTGCTTGGTTAACCGCACTGGATCCTGGATCGTAGTCGATAGCTGCGATTCGCACGTCTGGGTAGGCAGCGGATAGTGTTTTCACCATGCCTTTACCTGTTACGTGGTTTGGTAAGCAGCCAAATGGTTGTAAGCATACAATTTGCTTAGCTCCTTTTTCGATAAGGTCAATCATATCTCCTGTGAGGAACCAGCCTTCACCACATTGGTTACCAAGTCCGATGAATTGGGCTGCTTCTTTTGCTACTTCTGTCATACGTTGTAGCGGGTCAAAGTGTTTTGACGCTGCTACAGCTTTTGCATATGGCAAGCGGTAGAGCTCAAGGGCTTCACGAGCCAATGTACCAAAGAAGCCAGATAGCCATGTACCATCAAGGTGCTTAGCACGGTATGTGCTATCCATTGCACAATACAAGAAGAAATCTAGCAAGCCAGATGTAACGACTTCGCCGCCTTCCTTTTCAATGAGTTCATTAATATGATTGTTAGCACTTGGATGGAATTTAACATAAATTTCCCCTACGACACCAACACGAGGTTTTTGTACATCTTTATTAATTGGTAAGTTATCAAAATCATGGATGATTTCTTTGATGTACTTATTATATTGTCGAAGACTGGCAGATGTAATATTATCACGTAATTTTTTAATCCAATAATCACATAATGCATCGGTAGAACCAGGATTTGTCTCGTATGGCCGTGTGGCAAGAACACATTGCATGAGCGCATCACCGTATACAACAGCTTGAATCATGCGATGTAAGAAACCTTTTGTCAATTTGAAGCCCGGTTGACGTTCCATATCGCTCGCATTGAGGGATAGGATTGGCACTTGTTTCATACCAGCATCAATCAATGCTTTACGTAAGTAACCGATGTAGTTTGTAGCACGACAACCACCACCAGTTTGAGAGATGATAACAGCCGTCTTATCTACATCATATTTACCGGATAATAGTGCGGACATGAGCTGACCTACAACGATAATCGCTGGGTAACATGCATCATTATTGATATATTTCAAGCCCACTTCAATATCGTCACGTGTTGGAGCTGGCAACATTTCAAAGTTGTAACCTTCATGTTGAAGTACAGGCTCCAAAAGGCTGAAATGTAATGGTGACATTTGTGGCACCAAGATTTTATATGTCTTACGCATTTCTTCTGTGAAGACAACTCGATTGTAATCGTAAGTTGGTAATTTCTCTACCACTACTTCTTCCGGTGCCTCAGGATTATGATGACGACGCAAGCTACGTTCCATTACAGATTGCAAGGAACGCAAACGGATTGTCACGGCTCCAAGGTTTGTACCTTCATCGATTTTGAGCAAGGTGTGGATTTTGTGATTTGCTGAAAGTATATCTTTTACCTGATCTGCTACGATGGAATCGAGGCCACAACCAAAGGAGTTGAGTTCTACAATTTGGAATCCTTCAGTTCTACTTACAAATTCAGCGGCACGATATAGGCGACTATGGTAGGACCATTGGTCTACAACACGCAAATGCTTGATTTCATTGCCTAATGGTGCAACACCATCTTCTGTAAGAACAGCCATGCCAAGAGATGTGATAAGTTCAGGAATACCGTGGTTAATACCGGAGTCCAAATGATATGGACGACCAGCCAATACGATTGTCGGAATTTGTTCTGCCACGAGGCGAGATACAGTTTTCTTTGTCGTTTCACGGTAAGACGCTTTACAGTTTTCCTGCTCTTCCCAAGCGAGGTCTACAGCCTTAGTAATATCCTTCTTCTTTAAGCCTAAGAAATCCAATGCTTTCACAAGGGCCGGAACAAGGGATTTTTTATCAGCTAGCGGCAAGAATGGGGCGTGGAACGGAGTATCGCCCAAAACCTCTTGCATATTATTTTTGATAAGTTCTGGATAGGAAATAACCATTGGACAATGGTAATTATTGTCGCGGCTAAATTCCTTAGGGCCATGTTGAATACAAGGGTACCAAATAAAGTCTACCTGTGCATTCGCTAAGTCTCGAATATGACCATGTACAGCTTTTGCAGGATAGCAAGCCGTATCAGATGGAATCGTATCGATAGCCTTATTGTATTGATCCTTAGTTGTATAATCTGAAAGGATTACTTCATAACCCAAGCTATTGAAGAATGTAAACCAGAATGGGAAGTCCTCATACATGTTGAGAACGCGAGGAATACCTACACGCATTTTACCTTCAAACTCTGGAATGTTTTTCTTCAAGTAGTAATCAAAGTAACGACGTAATTTTACATCTACCAAGTTAGGAACTGGCTTACGCTTCTCTTGGATCATATCGCCAGCACCGCGGTCACAACGGTTGCCCGTTACGTACGTACGACCATCGGAGAAAGCGTTGATAGTAAGCATGCAGTTATTTGGGCAAAGGCCACAATTGCGCATTGTCGTAGATACTTGTAAAGAATTAAGGCCTTCACTATCTAGCAATGTACTTTCACCCTTTTGTAACTCTTCCGCCGTTTCCGCTGCAAGAAGAGCCATACCGTATGCACCCATCAATCCAGATACGTCAGGGCGAATCACCTCTACGCCCATCAATTTCTCAAAGGCACGCAAAACGGATTCGTTATAGAACGTACCACCTTGTACAACGATATGATCGCCTAATTCTTTAGGGTCTTTCACCTTAAGAACCTTATAAAGGGCATTTTTAATTACAGAATAAGCAAGACCTGCCGCGATATCTTGTACCGTAGCACCTTCTTTTTGAGCCTGCTTAACCTTAGAGTTCATAAATACGGTACAACGAGAGCCTAAATCGATTGGCATAGGTGCCAATAACCCTTCTTTTGCAAATTGATCGATTGGAATTCGTAGACCGGATGCAAATGTATCAATGAAAGAGCCGCAACCAGATGAGCAAGCTTCGTTCAACACGATATCTTCGATATACCCATCACGAACCTTACAGCATTTCATATCTTGACCGCCAATATCCAAAATAAAGGATACATCAGGGCAGAAGAATCGGGCCGCACGATAGTGAGCCATCGTTTCTACTTCGCCTATATCAATGCCAAGAGCGCGTTTAAGAAAGGCCTCACCGTAGCCGGTTACGCCAGAGTGTGCAATATAAGCACCTTTAGGCAATAATGTATAAATCTGCTCAATGATTTCACGAGATTTTTCTAATGGTTTACCATGATTAGGACCATAGTGGGAGAAGATAATTTCCTTATTACTATTAATGAGTACTACCTTTAGTGTAGTAGAACCAGCATCAATCCCAAGATAGCAAGGACCTTGAGCATCCTCAATATTCGCTTTTGGCGTTACCGCCTTAGCGTGACGAGCACGAAATTCTTCTAATTCTTGTTCATTCTTAAATAGCGGATCGACACGGTCTGTAGCTTCCATAGGAATACCGATAAGTGCACCGATTTCCTTTGTCAATTGACCAACAGTGATCTCACGGCACTCATCTTTCATCAATGCCGCCCCTAAAGCAATGAACAACTCACCATTCTCAGGGATAATGCGATGCGCTTCATCCAACTCTAAAGTATCGCAGAAGCATTGACGCAACTCGGATAAGAATGTCAATGGACCGCCAAGGAATGCTACATTACCTTCGATTTTATGTCCGCATGCAAGGCCAGCAATCGTTTGGTTTACAATTGCTTGGAATACGGATTTTGCAATATTTTCATGAGATGCGCCTTGATTTAACAAAGCTTGTACGTCTGTTTTAGCAAATACGCCACAACGTGCCGCAATTGGATAAATCGTATCAGCATTCATGGCTAATTGGTTAAGACCAGATGCATCTGTCTGCAATAAGGTCGCCATTTGGTCGATAAAAGCGCCCGTACCTCCAGCACAGGAGCCATTCATACGGTGTTCCGCAGTTTGACCTAAATATGTAACCTTCGCATCTTCACCACCAAGTTCGATGATAACGTCTGTCTCTGGATAGAGGGCTTTTACAGCTCGCGTTTCAGCAATCACCTCTTGTACGAATGGGATGCGCACCTTTTCGGCCATAGCCATCCCACCAGAACCAGTAATACATACATGAACAAGAGCGTCTTCATGACCAACTTGAGCCTCTTGTAGCAAGGTATATACTGTGTCCAATATGTTTGCATAATGGCGTATGTACTTTTTATACAAATAATTATCGTGTTCGTCCAACAATACAACTTTAACCGTTGTAGACCCCACGTCAATCCCCATGCGTAGCATGTGCTGCATAAATACCTCTCTTTTTAACGACTGTATGACCACCTATGTGACCATACTTATTTTTGTGAAAGTCTCACATGTAATATGTACAACATATATACTGTACTAAGCATCTAAAATAAAAAATTAAAATAGATAAGGATATAATACTTTCACCAAAATATCTAAATTTTTAAATATCCTATCTTTATTATACAACAATAGCAGTTAAAATCTAAGTTATTTCTATATCTAAAATGTTATAGAAAATATGTTAAGATTTGAATTTCAAAGTCATATATATAATAGGATGTAAAAAATATTATACCATTTTACAATGAAAAATAACGTATCTTTTGTAACATAACAGGTCAAATCAAATATATTAATTGCATCAGACAATATGTAATATATAAGAAACTAACCCCAAAATTGATTCCAATTTCGGGGTTAGTTCATAAGACAGTACGTCTTATTCATATCTATAAAGTTATGTCATAAGAGAGTATTAAATTTAATACATATATGTTATTCCAATCATTGATTAGAACGCTGGGATGATAGCCCCTTTATAATGTTCTTCAATGAACTTCTTAACTTCTGGAGATTGTAATGCTTTAGCTAATTTTTGGATAGCTGGTTTGTTTTCATCACCAGGATTTACGGAAAGAAGATTTGCGTATGGAGAATCCGCTTTTTCTACGAATAAACCATCTTTTGTAGGATTAAGACCTGCTGGCAATGCATAGTTAGCATTGATTACAGCTGCGTCTAAGTCTTGAATAGAACGAGGAATTTGGGCTGCCTCTAACTCTGTAATTTGGATGTTTTTAGGGTTGCTAGTCACATCAAATGGTGTATTAGTCAAACCAGTTGGGTCTTTCAAAGTTACAAGACCTGCACTTTGTAACAAAAGAAGTGCACGAGCACTGTTTGTTGGATCAGATGGAATCGCTACTTTTGCTCCATTAGGCAAATCTTTTAAATCTTTGATTTTTTGAGAGTAAATAGCCAATGGTTCGATGTGAACTGGGGCAAAGCTTACGAAGTTTGTACCATGATCTTTATTGAAGTTATTTTGGTAAGGCACGTTAGCAAAGAAGTTTGCATCTACTTCATGGCTAGATAATGCCATATTTGGTTGAATGTAGTCTGTAAATTCAATGATTTGAAGATCTACACCTTCCTTAGCCAATAAAGGCTTAATTTGATTTAAGATTTCAGCATGAGGTACAGGGTTCGCTGCTACCTTTAACACCTCTGCTTTAGAACTACCAGCACTGCTGGAACTTGCATCATTTGTGGAAGAGCCACAACCACTAATCAATAAGGACGCGCCTAATACGGCCGTCGCTGCTAATGCTAACCATTTTTTCATGTAATCCTCCTATCTACGATGAACACCTACATCTATTGACGAGGACTCACGCGTATACAACACACGTAGATATTGTAATAAATTTATATATTCTTATTCATGTATCTACATTTAATCATTTAATAATTTCGATGTTGTAAGTATAGCAATTTAAATCCTACCCGTATAATAGTTTTTATATATCAATTAATATAACCAAAATCTATAGCAAGATAAGAGTAATTACATTTAACTATGCCAAGTACATAAAAACGGTACTAAGATGATTCCCCATACTACTAGGTAATATACCTAATAGGTGAAATCAAACTTAGTACCGTTATTAATATTGCTCTATATAATAAACAATCTAATCAAAATCAAAAAATCAACTTATAGAGTTGACGTTGTTTGCTCGATAGAAATAGTTACAGGTGCTGATAATTTAGCCTCTAGCCAAGCTTTTATTCGTTCCAAATCTGCATCAGATACAGTGGACGTGGTATAGATAATCACCATATAGCGACTCGCTTTAGGCTGTTCTAGATTATCTATCAAAGGCATGCCTTCCACTTTACTTACAAATGGGAACAACGCCTTTGCTTCAGCTTCTGTCGTTTTCATAGTATTTATAGTTTCACTTACTAATTGATAAGTCGGCTGGTACAGATTACTCAAGTTTTTATATGTTTCAAGATTCTCTGAAGATTTATTCAAGTTCGTCTTATCCATAGTAGATTTTTTCTCATCTACGCTATTAACAAATCGTAATGTATAAGGCTGCAAGTACTCATCCTTCTGTAACTTGTCATCCAACTGGGCTTGCTCCTCTGAATTCACAGGAGCTCCTATAACTACTAAGTCTACTAGCTTATTCGTTCGATCCAATGAATAATCAATCACTTGTCGACGTCCATCTTGATTAATATCATTCTTAATAAACTGCTCTATATGATTTGACTCAGAATACTTGATGGTCATATCATAGCCTGCATAAATACTTGGTATAGCCATAATAAGACCAATCACAAGAAATATTAGCTGATTACGACGAATAAGCTCTTCTGCTTGTTTATGGAATGGCAAACTATATACACCCTTTAAAACAATAAAAGATACAAAGAAGATAAAGAATGCATTTATAAAGAATAGATAGCCAGCCCCAAAGAAATAGTTCCAATTTCCATTAGCAAGGCCATACCCTGCCGTACATAGTGGTGGCATAAGTGCAGTTGCAATCGCAACCCCTGGTATAACATTATCTAAGGTCTTACGCGTTTGCCCAATAATCCCAGCTAACCCACCAAATATAGCAATAAATACATCAAAAATACTCGGTTCTGTACGCGCTAATAGTTCAGATGTAGCCGTCTGAACGGGGGAAATATAAAAATATAAAGTAGATGCCAAAACAGCAATCGTAATCTGTAAGGATAATCTTAAAATAGCGCTTTTCACAACTGTAAAATTAAGCGTAGCGAAGCCAAAACCAGTTGCTAGAATAGGTCCCATCAACGGCGATATAAGCATAGCACCAATAATAACTGCCGTACTATTCATATTCAACCCAATAGAGGCAATAAACATGGAGAGGATCAGGATAACCAAAGCAGGTCCCTTAATCTTAGCCCCACCTATCAACCTTTTAGCAATGGTTGCATCATCGGCTCGCTCAAAATGTATATCAAAGTATTTATTTATTTCCATTCTTCTTCCTTATAATTTCATTAGCTCTGCAAAGGTGCCCACATTTACAAACATATGCTGCGTTGTTTTTAGCATTTGAACCATCAAGATGGCCCCCGTGCCTTCTCCCATCGACATTTGTGCTTGAATAGGAACCATGTCTTGAGTGATCCCCACCTCAGCCAAAGCGATTTCCGTACCTTTTTCTTTAGAATAATGCGATGGCAATGCATAGTCCTTAATACGAGCGTTTATGTGCGTTGCACAAGCAGCTGCCACAGATGTTATAAAGCCGTCAATAACAAAAGGCTTTTCAAAATCTACACAAGCTAGCATGGCTCCAAGAATAGCGGCAATATCAAAGCCCCCAACATGAGCTACGATTTTACGAACTCGGTCAGGCTCATGTTCAGAAGCCATATTGTTCTTATGATGCTCTAAAACAGACCGAACAAAATCAATTTTACGCTTCATCAGCTCTGGTTTGTCTGGCCAGGAACCAGGGCCCACGGTTTCCGTTGGCTTAGCTCCAGTTAATGCAGACAAAACACAAGCAGAGGTTGTTGTATTACCCAAGCCCATTTCACCAAAGGAGAACAGATTGATTCCTTGTTCTACATAATGTTGAATCCGTTCATATCCAGCTTGAAAGGCGCTATTAAATTCATCCTCAGCCATGGCAGGATGGTTCAAAATATTCTTTGTACCCTTCGCTACTTTGCGATTCACACCAATACCATCATCTGAGGCAATTCCTACATCTACAACCTCATAAGGAATATTGTTAAAGTTACAAAATTGTGTCGCCGATGAACCACCGAGTAACATATTACGAGATTGCTTTTGTGTCACCTCGTAGTTATAGCCTACATAGCCTTCCATGTTACAACCATTATCGGCAGAAAATATGATATGCTGTGGTCGAATCTCACCATTAATCTCGCTCCAAGCCGCGCAAATCTTACGGAAATATATTTCCCATAAACCAAGACCTCCTGGGATGAGACATTTCGATTGGAGAAATTTATTTAATTGTTTCTCTATAGGTAATACTGACTTATCTTTCATTCTAATCTCTAGTCCGCAACTAATATGCCAACTAGCCTTCTTTTAATTCGATATTATTCTATATGAAAGTATAGCATAAATTATATATCTAGTAATGTGACTATTGTTAGTTTTTAAAAATATAATTTAGTTTTGAATTTTAGTCTTTTAGCATCTATATTTTTAGTTGAAATTATCATTATATAATTACAATCAATCTAGCAGATAAAAAAGGTTATCCCCTCACAGGATAACCTTTTATTTGAGTTATATAATTAAGTATTTTCTTAAGCTTATCTAACCTACGAAATTAAGCACCTTGGAATTGTGGCATATCATCACCACTGGAGTCGTCCAATTTACCCTGAAGGTCATGGTCAACCATGGCACACACAGATGCATCAGACCAAACGTTTTCAGCGGTTTCAATCATGTCGATAATCGTATAGATTGGCAAGATGATACCAAGCAAGCCGATTGGTGCTCCGATGGAGCTCATCAAGGACAAGGTCAAGAAATAACACCCCATTGGAACGCCCGCATTACCAATAGCAGCGAGAACGGCAATAAATAACCATGCTACCATTATGCCAATCGTTAATTCCATTCCGGCATTTTGCATTACAAATAAGGATGTAACAAGAATGAAAGCTGCGCAACCATTCATGTTAATGGTTGTACAAATTGGCAATACAAAACGAGCTACTGCAGGATGCGCTTTCAAATTATCCTCAGCAGATGCCAATGTAACAGGCAAAGTTGCTGCAGAAGATTTTGTGAACAACGCAACAGCTACGGCCGGAGACATTTTACGGAATACGTCTACAGGGTTTAAACCACGGAATAACAAGAACAATGGAATTACGATAAAGAATTGGATTAAGTTACCGCCGATAACAACAGCAGTATATTTACCTAAGGCACCAACAATTACACCTGCTTCGATTTGTGCAGATAATTGACCTGCAAAGGCAAGGATGCCGATTGGCAATACATAAAGCAATGCTTTAATCAACGTGAACAATAACTCTTGTAAACCAAATAACACTTTCAACACCGCTTCACGATTTTCTGTGCGTGGCATGAAAGCAAAGGCTAAACCAACGGATGCGGAGATGAACATTACGGACAATACATTAGCTTGTAAGTAAGGTTGCAAGATATTGTTTGGAATAACGGATAAGAAATGATCGTAATAGGTAACGGTACCGAGTTTTTCTGGTACTTGAGATGCACCGGCACCAATTACATCAAGTGGTAAATTACCTGGAGCAATCCATAGGTATAAGCCAAGACCAACAGCTGCTGCACAAATGGTAGTAAGCAATGTATATACTACGGCGTGTCCAAAGATACGACCTGTGTCCTTTTTAGCACCTAGCATAGATAATGTAGTAATAACCGCTAAAGACACTGTTGGAATCGCAATGAATTGGAACAAACGAGTAAAGACTGCTGCAATAAAATTAAAGAGCTCATTTAGAGCTGGAATGTGTTGCCATCCTAAGATAGCGCCTATGATGAGAGCTCCCATCCATAAAATGAACTGACGCAATTTTCCTTGTCCACGACTTTTCAAGGTAATCTCTTGCGCTAGGGCATCGACATTTTTGTTGTTTTGATCTGCCATGATAACACCTCTCTACAAACTAAACTACTAGAGACTAAAAAAGAAATCCCAGCCCTAGGGCTGGGACAGTGAATATCCGAGTCTCTCTTTAATTCACATTATAGAGATATGATTTAAAATTGTCAATTCCAATATTTGAACACATTATAATATATTCAAGTATTATTTCAATTTTATATAGACATTCTAATAAAAACTAATGATACATATCTATATCTACAGTAATCATTCGCGTTCGCTCTGGATTAAACATAAAGTAAATGACTCTAGGCTGGTCATGATCAAAGTTATGGTAAACAACATATACTATATATTTCTCAGCTGATATCCGAGTACTATAATAATAATCTTCCTTAGGATCATCACCGACACTCTGTGTACCATCAATTACCCAGGGAAATAATTTCCAATTTTGTCGTTGAACGGTAATAATCTCATAATATTCATTCACGTCACTAACTAATAAATTTCTATCCTTTGGATATGTAAATGAATTGAGTGCTTCAACGGTAGTATCTTTATCCCTACTATTTATAAACGAATACCAAGCATGAGATTTAACAGTTTCCTCATACTGTGAAATCGTAGCTTCATCACCATCTAATACCAAGCAACTATAACTCCCACCCAATCCAATTACCTCAGCAGAAGAAACCACTTTCAAGCTCTCTGGTAAAGACTTAGGTGTTTGTAATGGAGCCGGAATATACCCCGCTTTAGATGAGGGCCATGTAGAGTGCCACTGTCTTGTATCATAATGAGATACCCCTATAGCAGAAAATGCTAAATTAACAGCTAATGTAGGAAACATACACAGAAAAAAGATTACATAAAAATATGTTAAAAATCTTTTTCGTATAGCTTTCTTACTATCGATTACTCCACATTTTTCAAACAATAACACAATCGTAGCTACTAACAAAATCAGATAGTATAACCCAGAATATGATATCTCATCCGAAAACAAAAATGTTAGTACCCAAAGAATTATAAAGAACCATATACTTTTTCTATATGGAGGCTCAGTAAACAAATTCTTTAAATACATTAAACACTGTCGCATATACACTCTCCACAATCGAATTTGTAAAAGTCTTAAGTATTTTAATTCGACTGATAAAACACAGCTCGAGTCCCATCATCATTGATTAACAGTTCTACAAAATGAGGCCTTTTTATATCACCATTATCTACAAATACATATAGTCTATGATTACGAACGGAGCTAGTACTTTGATTAACCACCGTTTTTGTTTCTTTTCTAGGTGCAAAGCGCAACCATTCAACAAAATCTCGCTTAGGTAGATTTATTGGCTCTTCATTTATACTTTCAATAATATTATATTCACTCGGATGAGATATTGACGTTTTTCGTTCTCCCGTTTTTAAATCACGTAAAACACCATGCTTATCGATTTGTACTTGATAAGTAGCTTGTGCCTTTGCAATTTTCTCATACTGTGCAATAACTGCAGGGTCCCCTTCTAAAACGGTATATTTCGTAGGATATGCACCCGCCCAAGCTAAGTCATCACCAGATGCTGAGGCTCTAATAATCCCTTCTGGAAGTACACTAGGACGCTTTAATCCTTCTGGTAATTCATCACTATCAGGCCAACCACGTTTCCAATCCATTGTACTAAACTCAAAACCATCAGTTTGATCACGAGTCGTTTGAGTATCATATTTAAGCCAATCAGCTACGAGCCAAGATATACAAAGGGTTATGACAACAAACAAACCACAAGCCAATCGATTATAGGCTCTTTCAGATATAGTTCGTTTCTTAAAGCGACCATATTGCAGTAACACACTCAATACTATAGCTATACCAAAAACCATGTATGTAATAGGCGCTATATTAAATAGGGTTGCCACAACTGCAAACAACATACATAGCATAACCGTTAATAGGCCATAAAATCCTTGAAACAAAACTCTCTCCTATCATGACAATACTTAGAACATTTTCTTATACAACATTTCTATATCTTCCCGACTCACGTCGGCCACTGTATTAGCAATATTCCCGGTAGCTACAACGTATACGTTATCGACGAGCCAAGGAATGTCTTTTTTCGTTAAGCCTAGTTCTGTAAGGTTCGTGGTAAGATCCAGGTCATGTACAATCAAACGTAATGCTTCACCTAGTTCGGAGCCATCTCCATGGTTGAATATACGAGCTAAGGCACCAAACTTATCAGGGTTTGCACTCCATGTATATTCCACTGCAACAGGTTCAATAACGGCAAGGCCTACACCGTGGGTAATATCCTTAAGCCCACTTGCAGGATGTTCCATGCCATGAGCAAGTGTTACACCGGCGGTATTAATAACCATGCCTCCAATTGTGCTAGCCAATGTAACGGACTCCCAAGCTTTTGTAAGTTGAGTTTCGTTGAGAACAGCTGATTTGCCTTCAGCCATTGCTTTCACATGTTTATATAGAGGCACAAGATATTGTGCTAACAAAGTTACAGCATAATGAGCTAATGCATCGGTAAAAGGTTGTGCCGTTTTAGAAGTATACGCCTCGATATTATGACAGAGTGCATCAAAGCCCACAGATGCCAATACATGGGGCGGCATTGTACCCATTACAGCAGGATCTACAATGGATACCTTTGGTACGATGGCATTACATCGCAAGGATTTCTTGTCTCCTGTTTCGGAATTAGTAAGTACACCAAAGCCATTACCTTCGGAACCAGTGCCACAGGTTGTAGGAATTACAATAAGAGGCAACGCCTTATCACTGGTTTTACGATTAAAGATATAATCGTTAATGTCACCTTCGTTAACGGACATAAATGCAATGCCTTTTGCACAGTCCATGATAGAGCCGCCACCGATGGCAATAACCATATCACAGCTTTCAGATTTAGCTAAAGCAGCGCCGTCCAATGCAGTCGTCGTTAAGGGATTGGCATCCACTTGATCAAACAATACATGTTCAATATGTGCCGCATCAAGTTTTGCCGTCACACGGTCATATAGTCCAGATTTTTTGGCACTTGTCCGCCCTGTTACGATGAGCGCTTTATTGCCATAAGGCTTAACAAAATCAGCAACACTATCGACTTTATCCCAACCAAATTGGATATGTACTGGTAAAAAATAAGAGAACTCCATGTGAACGACCTCTTTTCTATAAATACTAGATCTTAATGTTATTGTAATGTATATTCAGACGCCTGTAAAACCTCATAGGACTTTCACTAGAAAACATGTATACTACAGATAAGAGGGGGGCATTTATTTTTATAAAGGGAGAGAATCTATGAAATCTGCAATTACACATTTATGGTCTTCGCTGCGTGACCTAGCAACGCAGTCACCTATATTACTGGCATTAATTGCCGTATTTTCATGTACACCGTTTTATCTAGAGCAAGATTGGTTTACCGATATAGACCTTTGGTTCTATGGGCTGTATTTCTTCATCGTCATACTACAATCATATATAACACGAGATCGAAAGTTCTCCGTAGTATATACATTATTAAGCATAGGTATCAGCGTTGGTCTATATACGATTCATGAAACGTACCATCACATACGAGGCATCGAGCTAGCCACAGAAAACATATCATATCTATGGCTGTACTCTATGATTGCTCTATATTTTACATCGCTTGGAGAATACTACATTGGCGAAATCATCAATCGCCTGAAACGGATTGGTATTACCATTGTTACATCAACACTGTATAATGTCGTCATAATCATGACTCTATGGTTTTTCTTCATCATTCTGAACAAACCATTTACCTTTGATGATCTAATCTTTAAAGTATTAGCCGCTATTAATATATTTATCTGTATGTCCATGCTGTGCACTTACAAAGAGGAGCCTGATGGACCACCAGAACCAAATACATTCTATAATGTTGTTTTTGGAATCATACTACCAAAGGCTTCCATCATTACAGGTATTCTAGCTAATATCTACTTGGTATTGATTCTCTTAGGCCTCCGCGAAGATGCGCGGTTCCTTTATACATATTATCCGTATGTAGCCATTTTCTATCTATTTTACTTGGCTAGTTTCAGATCTAGTGAAAGCAGCAAGACACAAAGGATCCTATGTTTCTTATTTATTACGATTACAATATTGTGCCTAATCCTGATTGGCAAACGTGTAATAAATGAGCCTGTACTCTGGCTCAATACGATTTACGTAGCCGCATTCAATCTAATCTTCTTAGCACATAACGTATATTCCTTTGTAAAGCGTTTGACTCCATCGATCCATACAACGATTATGGCACTCGCCCTAGGTGCAGTCCTTTTAATGCCTTTTATCGGTTACACATCCCATCGAGAGTTTACAAACTATACAAAAATTGACGGTCAATGGCACGTATACTTGCCTATTACAGAAACATTTAACCCTGATTTTACAGACTATGGCAGGACGATTATACAGGGGGATTCTCCAAAACTAGGAGCAACGGAAATATATAAGGAACGAAATATTCAGTTTATCAGCTTTACGGCCGTTGAAGAACCACATGTTATTTCGCTTGTAGGATATAATAAATTCATTTCTAACATTGAATTAGAGGTACGTGAGCCTGCTGATAGTACAGCTGACATACCAACAGCGTCATATGAATCGATCAACTTTAGATTCATCAATGAAGGGCTTGATTTAGAAGTATCTCTACCAAATGGCGTGACCGAAGTTCATCATATATATGAAAAATTCCTCACTGTACCAAAAACGGCTTCAGATTCAGTCATTATAGAAGGCACGGGATACAAACTCTTAATCCACTCCTACTATGCATATCAAGATAGCGCACGAAGAATTATTTTTAGCGTATTATATCAGTAAAACTTATAAAAGGAGTGTTCAAATAGAACACTCCTTTTATAGATTAAACTAATAGTATTTGCTATTATGTAAATCAATCTTCGTTATTAGAAATAGACGCTAGTAGATTTTTACCATCATGTAGGATAGATTTCTCATCTAAACTAACAATTTTATATACCCCTAAAATACACTCCTGATTTTTATTAGCTATTTCCTTTGCAAGTTCAATAAAATTTTCTTCTGATACACTTTTAGAAACTAATACAGCAAGTTCTTGTCCTGCTTTAGTAAAAGGATACGTCTTAATGTGTATTTCAATATTTTTATCATCTGATGATTCAATCGTCATAACTAAATCATTATTCCAGAATAAAACGTTAGGATTTTGACCAATACTCATACTAAATCCAATTGTGCCGTCGTTAAATATAAGTCCTTGTTCATTAAGTTTCATGATATCAGTATAATAAATGTTATGCTTTTCAAGATAGGTGTCATAATGGGGCAAAAAATTTTGTCCCCTAGTCATAACAGAATGAGAACATATCAAACTAAACAGCTCAGCATCCTGTTTACTGAGATTTCTTAGTACATCAATTGTTTTAAGTGAAAATGACGATGGTTCTGCAACCTCACCCGCTAAAAGTTTAGCCCATAAGTCTTGCATTACTTCATCACTAATATTACCTACAGCTTCATAAAATCTTACAAACCAATCAAAATCATAATTTGCATTGTTATTATCATGATGTATTTCCGAATAGTATTTATCAGCTTTCTTTGCAACCTCTAAAAAATTGCTCGCTTGGTAATACTCTACATAGGTCATTTTACCTGCTTTTAATAAACTATCAGCAACTTCCTTAAACTGTCCATTTTTAATCTTTTCAAATTCGGCAACTGATGTGTTACGCCTTAAAAAAATAGTTGTAAACAATCCACCTACTACTGAACTAACAACACTTATTGCAGTTGGACTATTACTTAATAAAGCAATTATTTCCATTCCAGTCATAAATCGATCCCCCTCTTATATTTACCCCCATAAGTATTAATGTAACACTAATAGCACCTCTGACTTTTTCTTTTTATAAAATCTACATTATATCTTCTATGATTTAATATAACTTTATATAAAATTATTATATCTCTAAAATTCAGCTTTTTCTAATTCCGACTATTAAAAAGTAATTTGTATTTATTCTTTCAATCCTCCTTATTTTAATCTTATAATGAGATACAATATTATCATAAATAATGAAAGTATCACTCCATAAAAATAAAATATTCTCAGTAAAATATACTTTAATAATTCTAAAAAGAGATACATTATTCAAAAATATCATATATTACCCATCAATACAATAATTATACGTTTTTTTCACTACTTCCCAAAAATGAGGCAACTATACTTATATTTTTCGTAAAAAGTCAATATTGATTATATAGAAATTTTTCGCTATAATCGTAACATAATGTATAAGCCAAATAAGAAAACTACCATATATAGTAGTTTTCTTATTTTTCTGATTAGACTCAACTTAAAGATATTTTATATAATTCATTCTAATCTTATATATACTTATACGACTATATTAACAGTTTTATGACTTTTTGCTCTCAAGGGGAACAGTAATGGAGATTATGATCAAGAAACGGGATGGCCATTTCGAGCCGTTGTCCGTTGAAAAAACGAAACGAATGATAGCCTTCGCATGTTTGGGGTTAGATTCTTGTGATCCACTAGAATTGGAAATGGATGCGAAGTTGCAATTCGTTGATGGCATGACCACTAAAGAAATTCAAAAAACTTTAGTCCAAACAGCCATCGAAAAAGTTATATCTAAAAAAGACGACGGCTTCGGCAACCAAGTTAATAAAATGAACCAAGATTGGCAGTTCGTAGCAGCCCGCCTATTCTTGTTCGATCTCTATAAAGAAGCCGCTATTACTCGTCGTTACAAAGCATTTGGCTACGGCAACTTCCCAAATCTTGTAAACATGCTTGTAGAAGAGAAAAAATACGCAGACTTCTTCGTTACAGAATACACTGCTGACGAATTGCAAGAGTTAGGCGATTACATCAAACCTAAGCGTGACTATCTCTTCAACTATGAAGGTCTCAAATTATTGGCTGACCGTTACTTGGTAAAAGGTTTTAACAAAGAAATCTTTGAATTACCGCAAGAACGTTTCATGGCTATCGCAATGCATTTGGCTCTTGTAGAAGGGGAAAATAAAGTAAAATACGCTAAGAAATTCTACGATTTGATGAGCCAATTAAAAATGACGACAGCTACACCTACTTTGGCAAATGCTGGTACACCATTCCACCAATTGTCCTCTTGCTTTATCTCTGGTGTAGACGACAATTTATGGTCTATCTACGACGTAAATAGCAAGTTCTCTCGCGTATCTAAACACGGTGGTGCTCTTGGTATCTACCTTGGTAAAGTTCGTGCATTGAACTCCGATATCCGCGGTTTTAAAAACTCCTCTGGCGGCGTTATTCCTTGGATTCGCTTGTACAATGATACAGCTGTTGCAGTAGACCAATTGGGTAAACGTAAGGGCGGCGCTACAGTAACACTTGATATTTGGCACAAAGACTTCTACGAATTCGTAGAACTTCGTACAAATAACGGTGATGACCGCCGTAAAGCGCACGATATATTCCCTGCTATTTCCGTTCCAAACATCTTCATGGAACGTATGTTAGCTCGTGAAAACTTCACCCTCTTCGACCCTCATGAAATTTTAGCTGTAAAAGGCTACTCTTTAGAGGACTACTTTGATACAGAGGACGAAAAAGAGTTCACGAAACGCTATATCGAATGTGAACAAGATCCTAATTTACACGGCATCGAAGTGCCAGCGTTGGACATGATGAAAAAAATCATGCGCTCCGCTGTTGAAACTGGTACGCCATTTATCTTCTTCCGCGACACTGTAAACGCTGCAAATCCTAACAAACATGCAGGTATGATTTACGCGTCCAACTTGTGTCACGAAATCGCACAAAACGTTGGCTTCACTAATCTTGCTGAAGAAATCATCAACGAAGACGGTACAATTACTACTAAAACAAATACAGGCGACATGGTTACATGTAACTTGAACTCTATCAGTCTTGGCCGTATTACAGACGAAGAGTTGGAAGAAAACATTGCCCTTCAAATTCGTATGTTAGACAATGTTATCTCCATCAACCAAGCACCAGTACCAGAGTCTCGCATGACTTCTGATAAATACCGCGCTATCGGTCTTGGTACGTCTGGTTATCACCACTACCTTGTAAACCATGATATCCAATGGGAATCTGATGAACACATCGAAGTAGCGGACAAATTATTTGAAAACATTGCATTCTATGCGATTAAAGCTTCTATGGAGCTTGCAAAAGAAAAAGGCGCGTACCCAGCATTCAAAGGTTCCGAATGGGAAACTGGTGAATACTTCACACGTCGTGGTTACACATCTGATCGTTGGAAACAATTGGCTGCGGACGTTGCAAAATACGGTATCCGCAACGGTTACTTGATGGCCGTAGCTCCTACAGGTTCTACATCCAACATCGCTAATACAACAGCTGGTATCGACCCTATCTTCAAAAAATTCTTCATCGAAGAGAAGAAAGGTTCTTTCACACCAAAAACGGCACCAGATTTGAACGACAAAACATTCTGGCTATACAAAGAGGCACATACAATCGACCAACAATGGTCCATCAAAGCTTGTGGCGTACGTCAACGTCATATTGACCAAGCACAATCTTTCAACTTGTATATCACGCCTCAAATGAAAGCAAAAGAAATTCTTGACCTTTACGTAGAAGCCTACAAACAAGGGATTAAAACAATCTACTACATCCGCAATCAATCCCTTGAAATGGATGAATGCACAAGCTGTTCCTCCTAATATAGGATAGATACACGCTACATTCTATAATGCAATTTAAGCTATGGTAAAAGTTAAAGATATCATTGCCATAGTTTACAAAAAATATGCTCTATAACTAGAGAGCACTAAACTCGGGAAAGATGCTTTCACGAACAATGTAAATCTGATGACGACCTATAGCAGTATAGGTCGCATCATCGTATAAAGGAGTCCTACTATGGATAAAAAACTGATTTTCAACGAAAATGGTGACCGTGGCACGCAATCTATGATTGGCGGTAATACCACGAACCTTCGCGAGTGGAATCGTATCAAGTACGACTGGGCAAACCAAATGTACCGTACGATGCTCAACAACTTCTGGATTCCGGAAGAAATTTCCTTGAACGAAGACGTTAAACAATTCCCATATTTAACAGATTATGAACGTCGTGCCTTTGATAAAATTATTGCGTTCTTGAACTTCCTTGATTCCATTCAATCTGAAAACTTGCCTAATTTGAGCCGCTATATTACAGCATCTGAAGTGGCATCCTTATTGAATATCCAAGCATTCCAAGAAGAAATTCACGCTCAAAGTTATTCCTACATTTTGGACACTGTAACAAATCCTATTACACGTGACAAAATCTATGATGAATGGCGTACAGATAAAACATTGCTTGAACGTAACCGTTTCATCGCCGATGCATACCAACGTTTCAGTGATGAGCCTAGCGAAGCAAATCTCATTCATACAATCATCGCTAACTATATCTTAGAAGGCATCTACTTCTACTCTGGCTTTAGCTTCTTCTACACTTTGGCACGTCAAGGCAAGATGACAGCTACATCCACTATCTTCAAATATATCAATCGCGATGAAGTAACTCACCTTGTATTGTTCCAAAACATCATCCGCGAGTTACGCCGTGAACGCCCTGATTTATTTACACCTGAATTAGAGGCGAAAATTACGGACATGATTCGTCAAGGTACAGAAAACGAAATCGCTTGGGGTCAATACATCACCGACGATAAAATCCTCGGCCTTAACAACGTTCTTATCGAGCGCTACATCAAATACCTTGCCAATATCCGCTTAGAAGCAATCGGCTTACCTCATTTATATCCTGAAATCAAGGATAATCCAATGGAGTGGATCGAAAGCTTTTCTAACTTGAATAGCACAAAAACTGACTTCTTCGAAGCTAAAGTTACAAACTATACAAAAGCAGCGGCATTTGATTTTGACGATTTAGAATAATAGACGTTATAAAATACAATATCTAAGGACATACGAGCCAATAGAAAAGAGCTAATAGCTATAACGCTATCAGCTCTTTTTTCATGATTATTTAAACCTTAGTTATGAGGAATTGCTGCAAATTTAAACAGCTCTCTCCTATTTATCTCTAAAAAACAAAAAACTATCATATCAGTGTATATGTTGCTAGAAATATAGTCCCCAAACGCCACCCTCGTTTTACAGTTGACACATGGTTATACATTGTAAATTATATCAATACATTTGTGCGCAAATAGGCCTACACCGTAGATTTTCATTCGCCCCATGAATGTATTCATAATAAGCTTGGTAAAAGCAAAAGTTTTTGTGTCCACCCTGTTTCAAACTACCAACTATTATCAGCTTTCAATCAATTCAGTTGTCCAGTTAGCAGACTGCAATAGATTGTCTAATAAACGTACTTGTTTTGCGATATGATCAGCTTCTTTTTGGATGTCTGCCACATTCACAGTCGGCATTAGCTTAATCTCAGACCCTCTCGCACGGAAATTGATACTTCCTGCGCTAGATGCCAAAGTTCGATAAGCAGTTAGGCGCAAAGCAGCGCAATCTTTTTCGGCAATGATTTCAGTAATAGATCGACCTTCTATAATAGTTTTGCAATTTGTTAAATTAATATCTGCAATTAATTTTTGAAGTCTATTTACACATTGTTCTAATGTTTTCAAAAGTTCTTCAGGGTTCTCATTCGGTACTTCCCCTTCTTGCACTAAACTATTTTGAGTTAAGCGAAGCTCTAAATCGCTTATTTTATAATTTAAATCAGATCGTTCTTGTAATGCTTCTGCTAGTTTCATAAACTCTCACCTCTCAAAAAGATATATCAATTTACTTATAAAATACTATGTACAATAATAATATATCCATCAATTCTTATTATACAACACTATTGAACGGCTTATAATACTTTCCGCATCATCACATGCGGACAGCCTTCATCAAGGTATTCGTCCCCTTCAGCACGATATCCAAGGGATTCATAGAATGGTTTGGCCTGTACTTGCGCTGACAAGGAGCACGTCTTAAAGCCGTCACGACGAATAGCATTTTCGGCGGCCATCATGATCTTAGTACCTAAATGTTGTCCACGATACAACTTGCGTACCGCCATACGCCCAATATGTGCATCTCCAGCTGTGTCACTGGGAAAATATCGACACGTACCAGCCGCTTTACCATCAATGGATAAGAGCACAAACTTTGCAGTCTCATCGATTTCATCAAACTCGTCTTCAAACCCTTGTTCTTTTATAAATACATCGACACGAATTTGTTTTATTTCCTCTGTTATATGATCTAAGATTTGAATAATCATAGGTGCCCTTTCTGATTATAAGCATATTTATAAGAATTGATTTAGGCGTATTACGAAATACTCTATAAACAATGAAAACTTCTTGTTTTTATTATATCAAAAATACGATTAATACCACAAAGCACCTCAGTTCCTATTAATTCCCACATCAAAAATATTTTAAAACTTCCATGAAATTCACTTTTAGGTATTGCATAATTTTATCATTTGGGTTTATACTATACCCAACATTTTAGAAAGGAGCAACCAAAGATGACTAACCAAATTAGCCTCACAGCAAAGCAATACTTTTATTGGTTCTTTATCCAACGTACGGGTAAGGAACTATTTGTGATGCGCTAATAAAGGATTATTCAACATTAGTTGCTTAGAATAGTAAAAGGGCTACCCGTATTAGATTACGGGTAGCCCTTTTTGTTTGCTATCCGTATGGTCAGCCCAACTATTCACTGTAGTTACAAGGAGGAATTATCATGATTATTACATTGAAACAAAATGCAGCAGCGGAAGAAGTATCTCGTTTACGCAGTGAATTAGAGGCTCAAGGATTTGTTATCCACCCAGTAGAAGGAACACGATACAATATTCTAGGTCTGATTGGTGATACTGCATCTCTTGATGCGCGTCAAATCGAGTCCCTAGATTTCGTAGATAAAGTAACTCGCATTCAAGAGCCATACAAAAAAGCAAACCGCAAGTTCCATCCCGATGATTCTGTAATCAATGTAGGTGGTGCACTTATCGGTGGTGGCCACTTCGCAGTAATGGCCGGTCCTTGCTCTGTGGAAACACCTGAACAAGTATTAGCCACTGCTAAAGCATGTAAAGAAGCTGGTGCTACAATCCTTCGTGGCGGCGCTTTCAAACCTCGTACATCCCCATACTCCTTCCAAGGCATGGGCCCAGAAGGCTTAGAGTTATTAGAGCTTGCTAAAAAAGAAACAGGTCTTCCTATTGTTTCTGAGGTTATGGATATCTCCCAATTACAATACTTTGATAATGTAGATATGCTTCAAATCGGTGCTCGTAACATGCAAAACTTCACGCTTTTAAAAGAAGTGGGCAAATTAAATAAACCAGTTCTTTTAAAACGTGGTTTATCTGCAACATACGAAGAATGGTTGATGGCTGCTGAGTACATCATGTCCGAAGGCAATGAACAAATTGTATTATGCGAGCGCGGTATCCGCACATTCGAAACAAAGACTCGCAATACCTTAGATGTAACAGCAATTCCTATGATGCATGAATTATCTCACTTGCCAATTATCATGGACCCTAGCCACGCAGCAGGTATGAGCCGCATGGTTCGTCCGCTTTCACTTGCATCCGTAGGCGGCGGTGCAGACGGCCTTATGATTGAAGTTCACAACGATCCAGCCAAAGCATTGTGCGACGGTCCGCAAGCATTACGTCCAGACCAATTCACTAGCCTTATGAAAGAAATTAACGCGTTACGCCAAGCATTGGTAGAATGCACTAAATAATCTTACATATCACACAAATAAGCTAGTATCCGTTATAATAGATACTAGCTTATTCTTTTAAGAAAGGAACCGTTATGACTCGCATCCATATTAATGCATCTACACCGTATGATGTTGTCATCGAGGAAGGCGCTTTACAACGCATCACCGATTATATTAAACCATTAAAACCAAATTGCCGTGTTATCATCGTCAGCGATAGCAACGTGACGCCTCACTATTTGGACTCTGTAAAAGCTAATATGGAACATGCGGGTTATGCTGTTTGTGATTATGTTTTCCCTGCTGGTGAAAGCTCCAAAAATGCTCATCAACTCATCGATTTAGTAGAATACATGGCGGCCCAATCATTGACTCGCAAAGACTTGCTCATCGCCCTTGGCGGCGGTGTTGTAGGCGATATGGCAGGATTTGCGGCAGCGACCTATTTACGTGGTATCGACTATGTTCAAGTTCCTACATCCCTATTAGCCGCAGTAGACTCCTCTGTAGGTGGTAAAACAGCGGTCAATCTCGAAGCCGGCAAAAACCTATGGGGCGCTTTCAAACAACCTATCCTTGTCCTCTGTGATCCAGCTACACTCAATACATTACCTGAAATGGAATGGATTAATGGGTGCGGTGAAATTATCAAATACGGTTTCCTCGACGTACCGGGTTTACTCACTCAACTCGAGAACAGACCACTAATTAAACATCGCAGTAGTGTAAGTGGCGTTATTGCCCGCTGCGTACAAGCAAAAGCGGATATCGTGGAACAAGACGAACGCGAGTCTGGCGTACGTGCTCTCCTAAACCTGGGTCATACCTTTGGTCACGGTATTGAAAAAGCGAGCCACTTTGAAGTGCATCATGGCTATGCCGTTGCCATTGGCATGGTCCTCATGGCACAAGGTGCTGTCAAACATGGAGAATTAGATACGGAGGCTTTAGAGAAATTAAAGGCCCTCATCAAAGCACACGATTTGCCAACCACAACAACGATAAGCAAAAAAGAGATTCTAGCTGCCGCTAAGCACGACAAAAAAAGCGAAGGAGCAACCATTAAAATCGTAGTACCTACTAGCTATGGTCACAGCGAACTCAAGGTAATAACGCACGAGGAACTTGCTACCTATTTAGATTAAGGAGATTTATATGCATTCTGTAACGAACGCCATCCCTACAGGGACTATCGCGTCCATCCCTGCAAAAGCTCATGCACACCGTGCGCTGATTTGCGCAGCTCTCGCAAACTCGTCATCTACCATACTACTGAGCCGCACCTCTAAAGACATCAATGCAACTATGGACTCCTTACGAGGCTTAGGAGCACATGTTGTGTATGAAAATAAAGTTGTCACTGTTACACCTGGTCCTGTACCTACAAAGGGCAATGTAGTACCGCACGAATCAGGGACTACATTGCGCCTCTTATTGCCTGTGGCGGCCTCCATTTGTAATGTGGTAGCTGTGGATGCGAAAGGGCGTTTACCAGATCGTCCTTTAGAGCCCATGCTCGGTGAAATAAAAGCTCACGGCGTAACATTCTCCCAAGATAAACCACCATTCACCATGACAGGTCGTCTCCAAGGTGGAGAGTTCTGTATGGTTGGCGATGTGAGTAGCCAGTTTTTCTCTGGATTATTGTTAGCAGCTCCACAATGTGAAGGCGCTACAATTATATCTACGACACCACTTCAATCTAGCGACTATGTCACATTGACAACTACAACGATGGCAGACTTCGGCGTAACAGTCGACCATATACCTGCCGCTGACACAGTCCAAGAATCCTTTACGGTAGCGGCTAATGCTACTTTCAAAGGACAGAACGATTACCAAATCGAAGGGGATTGGTCTAATACAGCGATTTGGATGGTTGCTGCCGCTATGACAGGCCAAGCTATTACCATTACGGGTATGAACAAGAATTCTGTACAAGCTGACCGCCGCATCATGCAGGTCATCGAATCCGCAGGGTGCACTATTACATGGGATGGCATGAATATCACTGTATCAGGTCGCGCTAGTAAGCCAATCCATGCCGACCTCGAGCAAATGCCCGATATGTTGCCAGTTATGGCAGCCCTCGCTTGCTCTATCCAAGGTGAAAGCTCCTTTGTTAATGGTGCTCGCCTACGGTTAAAAGAATCAGATCGCCTCGAAGCCGTTGCTAATCTCGTCAGAGATTTAGGAGGCACGGTTCGCGAAGATGGTGATGACCTATATATCATCGGTAGTGGTATACTAAAAGGAGGACAAGGTGATTGTGTTAACGACCATCGCCTCGTTATGGCAGGCACATTGATGGCTCTCATTAGTGAAACCCCTGTCATCTTACAAGATAGCGAAGCTATTACAAAATCCTATCCTGACTTTTTCGAGGACTGGAACATGCTAGGTGGCAATGCACAGCAAGTATAGCGTCCTAGTCACAGCTAATGCGTTTCAATAGATAAGAATACTAGTCATACATACTATAAGTAGGAGTTAATATAATGGCATCTAATTTCGGTAAAACTATACAAGTAGCTACCTTTGGCGCGTCTCATGGGTACGCCATCGGTGGTATCGTGGAAGGCCTCCCTTGTGGACATACCATCGACATCGACGAGCTACAAGCCTTCTTAAAGCGCCGTGCGCCAGGTCAAAACCAATTACAAACGCAACGTAAAGAAGCCGATATACCTGAATTCTTATCAGGTATGGTAGATGGCATGCTCAGTGGATCTCCATTAGCTTTTATGATTCGCAATACATCGCAGCACTCCGGTGATTACAATAACTTGCGCGACATTCCTCGCCCATCTCATGCGGACTTTACGGCTCGCATGCGCTATGGTGACAAGGTAGATATGCGAGGTGGCGGCCACTTCTCGGCACGTCTTACAGCACCTCTTTGCGTAGCTGGTGGCATTGCACTACAGTTATTGCGTGAAAAAGGTATCGAAATTCACGGCCATTTAAAACAAGTTGGTACAATCCAAGATACTCCTATCGATATGGTTCATCCAGATATGAAAGCACTTGCCAAAATAGCTACCGAAACTATCGCTATGGTCGATGCAGACAAGCGCTCTGAAGTAGAAAACTTGGTCATGAAACTAAAAAAAGACGGCGACTCTACCGGTGGTATCGTAGAGGTTATCGCTACAGGATTGCCAGTTGGTTTAGGCAATCCAAACTTTGATGGCATCGAGAACCGATTAGCTCGCGTGATCTTTGGCGTACCTGCCATCAAAGGCGTGTCCTTTGGGGGTGGCTTCGACATGTGTTCTCGCCTTGGATCAGAAGTGAACGATGCTTTCACCATGGACGGCGATATAATCACAACAACTACCAATAATAGCGGTGGCATTCAAGGCGGTATCACCAACGGCTTGCCCCTCATTATGCAAGTGGGCATCAAGCCTACTCCATCCATTTATAAGGAACAATATTCTGTGTCTCTTTCACAAAAAGAGGACACATTACTCACCATTAAAGGTCGTCACGACCCATGTGTAGCGCTTCGTGCTGTACCTGTTATCGAAGCCGTTACGGCCCTTGTCATTCTTGATTTCTTAGGAGATATTGACCATGAACTTAGATGAAGTACGCGTTAAGATTAACGATATAAACGACCAAATGCTAGCCCTCTTCAAAGAGCGCATGGAACTCTCTAAGGACGTAGCGGCTGCAAAAAAAGAAATGAATAAGGCTATTTACGATGCCAAACGAGAGCGCGACATCCTCGACAAGGTAACAAAAGATGCAGGTCCAGACCTCGATCTATATGCACGCCGCTTTTTTGAAGCATTATTTAGCTTGAGTCGTACCTACCAATCTGAGCAACTATTCCAAGACAATGAATTCACTTTAAAAATGAAAAAAGCCATTGACCAATCCCCTACTTTGCCACCTCAACGGGGCAGTGTAGCTTGCGCCGGCGTATTCGGCAGCAATGCTCAAATGGCGTGTGATAAATTATTACCCCTCAGCCAAATCCATTATGTAACGGGTTTCCGTGCCGTATTCGATGCCGTAGAGTCAGGCGAATGTCAATTCGGTGTATTGCCTATTGAAAACAGCTCCAATGGTTCTGTAAAAGAAGTATATGACCTCTTAGAAGAGCGCAAATGCTATATCGTTCGCGGCACGCGCCTTTGGATTTCTCATGACTTGCTCGTAAAAAAAGGCACTAAACTAGAAGATATCCATACCATAATTTCCCACCCTCAAGCGTTGGGCCAATGCAGTCACTTCCTAGATAAGTTAGAAGGCGTAGAATTACGCTCCTATGACAACACGGCTCGAGCTGCACAGCTCGTAGCGGCTAGTGATGACCCAGGTGTGGCAGCTATCGCAGCACCTCAATGTGCAGACCTATATAATTTGTCTCCATTGCTAAGAAACATCCAAAATAGCGACAACAACTATACGCGCTTTATCTGTATTAGTAAGGACTTCCACGTATACCCAGGAGCCAATAAAATCTCTGTTGTAACCACTGCAAGTCATGCACCTGGTGGCCTTGGTACATTGCTCACCAAATTTGCTAACATCGGTGTAAACCTTACAAAACTTGAGTCCCGCCCTATCGTAGGACATAACTTTGAATTCTTGTTCTACCTTGATTTGGAAGCATCCTTAGCAGATCCAAAAGTACTCTCCGTGTTGGCAGAACTCCACGCATCGCAAGATAAATTCCGCTTGCTCGGTAATTATCCTGAAAATTAATATTTTCCTCTATAGTAGTGCTTATTAATGGCATATATAGTACAATGGATATAGTTTTAAAACTCCAATGGCTAATAGGTGACAGCCTATTAGCCATTTTGTGTATATTGACCTAGGAGGTCCTATGAAATTTGGTTTACTTGGCCGTACGTTGGGCCATAGCTTTTCCCCACGCATCCACAATGCTTTGGGAAATACTAATTATGAATTATTTGAACGAGAACCGAGCCAACTGCAAGAGTTCTTCGCAAATCCAGAATTACAAGGTATTAATATTACCTTTCCTTACAAGGTTAATGCCCTTGAGGCTTGCGATGTAGTTGACCCTCGCGCGGAACGCATTGGCTGTGTAAACACTATGGTCCGTAAAGACGGCAAATGGCATGGTTACAATACAGACTACGATGGATTTGTATTCACCCTAAAACACGCTGGTATCGATGTATCTGATAAGGAGTGCATCATCCTTGGCGATGGCGCATCTTCTGCTACCGTTCACGTGGCTCTTGAAGATCTAGGTGCTAAGAGCATCACGCATCTATCCCGTAAAACAGCTCCGCTCTATACCGATGCACCTAATTACTACGAAACAGCACAGATTATCATTAACTGCACGCCTATCGGGATGTATCCGCATAATCCGGCTAGCCTGATAGATATTATGCAATTTTCCAAATTAGAAGGCGTTGTAGATCTCATCTACAATCCGCGCCGTACCGTTTTGCTTTTACAAGCAGAAATGATGGATATTCCTCATTGTGATGGTCTACCTTTCCTCGTGGCACAAGGCGTTGAGGCAGCTAATCATTTCCAAGGTGAAAGCTTTGGCACCAAGGAAATCGAGCAAATTTTGCGAGATATGCGCCGTGAAAAGGAAAATATCATCCTCATCGGCATGCCTGGTGTTGGGAAAACAACTGTAGGCAAGGCAATCGGCAAAGAGATGGGCCGTACTTGTATTGATGTCGATCAAGAGTTAGCAAAAGAAATCGGTGATATATCCACATATATTACGGAGCAAGGGGAAGCAGCATTCCGTGAAAAAGAAGCAGAAATGATTGCAAAATTAGGCACAGAAACTGGCCTTGTCATCTCCACTGGTGGCGGCTGTGTAACAGTACCTAAAAACTATGTACATCTACGTCAAAATGGTCGTATTTACCAATTAACGCAGCCTGTAGAAAAGCTATCTACGTCAGGTCGTGTTCTCTCTAGTGGCGGTATAGAGCGCTTACGTGAACTCGAAGAAACTCGCACTCCAATGTATGAAAGCTTTGCACAATGCATCGTAGAACATAATCGTAATGCACCGGAAACAGTAGCGGCTATACTAGAAGACTTCGAAGCAAACTTATTGTAAGAGTTTATATAACGGTATTTATAAGATTGTTTCCTCTATATAAGTAAGGACTTCTACATTTTTAGAAGTGAGAGCATTTACATCTGTATTTTTAGATAAAACTAAAACTCATATCATGACATACATGATATAAACTGAAAAGCAGTAGCTATCCTCAGGGTAACTACTGCTTTTTTAGGTCTCCTATGTATTATATATATTGGTAGAAAACTACATTTGCAATTACAATGTAATTACAAATAGGATTGAGTAACTTAAATACTTTTTAACATAAAATCAACAATATAACCAAGATGTTTCAGTCATAAGCCAAAAGAATACTAGGAGAGATACTATGAAAACCGTAAACCTACAAGTCCGTATCAACGAAGATCTAAAACAAGAAGTATCTAGCATATTAAAAGCACAAGGTCTATCATACACCTCTATGCTAGATGCACTATTCCGCCAAATCATCAAAGAGCGTCGCATTCCGTTTGCCATTGCGTTACCAACGGCACCTATCGATGAAACACCTACACCAAGCACACTCAACAACGGCACCTATGAACAACCACAAACTACATTAAAAGCCTCAGATTATATAGGTGCATATGGTACACCAAGAGAAGAAAATCAAGAAATATCCTTCGATACAATCGATAAGACAGGAGTTCTTAACATCCGTATCAATCCTAAAGTTAAGACACTAACAACAGCTATTCTAAAAGAAATGGGATTAACCATGTCACAAACAGTTACACTTGTATCTAAACAAATACAATTTAATAAGGATATTCCACCTACTATCCTCCGTCCAGAATGGATTGATGCTATTAATAATGATTTCTGGACTGAAGAAGATTTAACTACAAGAATACAATTAGGGCTAAATCAAGCAGAAAAAGAAATTGGTGAACCTGCGGAAAAAATTTTTAATGAACTCCTTGAAGATTTATAAATTTGGAGAGCTGAAATGAAGTATACAGTAATTATGACGCCTACAGCTAAGTCTGATATAGTAAATCTCAAAAGTTCACTAGAACAACAGATTATAGATTCTTCCTTTATTAGAAAAGAATTAAAGTTGATTTATCAAAAAATTTCTTCATTAGCTATCTTTCCTGAACGTTATCCTATTGTAAATAGTAATACCAATTACAGAAAATTATCATACAAAAAATATCTTATTCTATATAAAGTCATTAATAATAACATATATATTTTTTATATCCGCCCTTCAAAAATGAATATACTACAAGAAATACAAAACATATAAAAAAGTCGGCTCTCGCCGACTTTTTTAATGCACTTTTACGCGTTTATGTTGTTGTTCGTCAAATACACCATCTACATCGATGGTATCTAGAATTCGTTTTAAAGCATGTACATCGATTTGCCCTGGTGCCGATGCTTTACCAGCAGAGGCAAAGGTCATGGCATTTCCAAATAGAGCACCTACAGTGCGTGTAACAGCACCTAGTTCTCCCATTGCCATCGTAATAATTGGATCCGAAGGATACAAAGCTTTCACTTCAGCAGTTGCTTCAAGTAGCGTCAATACATCACCAGTTGTGTGAGGCATAACGGCAATCTTTGGCACATCGGCCAAGAACTCTTTCATTTGAATAAGTCGATTTACAATGACTTCACGGCTCGGCGTACAATGGAAATCATGGTTGCTCATGATAATAGTGATTCCATGAACCTTAGCAAACTCTATCGTTTTAAGCATTCTATCTTGATCAAAAAACAGCTCAATATCGATAGCATCCACCAATCCTGTAGGAATCAAGCGCTCCAGCATTGTAAAATAATCTTGTGTAGAAATCGTTCTTTCCCCACCTTCACCTTTTGTGCGCCATGTAAAGAGCAACCCACGACCTTTCAGTTGTGGCTTGATGAGCATTAATAATTCAATAATAGCGTCAATGGAGTGGGCCCGCTCGAAATAGTCAATGCGTAGCTCCACTACATGACACGGTGTATTACATGCTACCGCGGTGGCATCTAGAATCTCTTTCATTGTTGTGCCCACAATAGGCACGCATATTTTTGTACCCTTTTCTCCGAGTACAGTATGTCCGATACGGACCATAATAACTCCTTTCTGTCCCACGCGGTGAGACTAGTGACTTACCTTAAACTAACTATATACCAATATTTTTGTAAAAGCAATCAATCAGCCCATATTGGATTGCTATTCACTAAAAACGTATGAAAGCCTGCTATTATGCACTAAAACAGTATTCTTAGATTAACGATTAACATTACTTTTTCTTATACCCTAGATTAAGACCTCTTACCAATAAACAATCTGTACTTGAAAGTTTCGTATTATAAAAATAGCCTAAAAAAGTAAAAGCTCCTTACCAATATATTAGTAAGGAGCTTGTTAGACTCTAATTCACACACTATATTTATCATGTTGTACGGATAGTTTCCGTGATTGGAATCCCATATAGAGTAATAGCAAACCTGTAATGCTAAATACATAGGATATCCCAATATAGGTAGATACAATACTTGCAAACACTGGACCCACCATGGAACCAAATTGTTGAGCCGTCGTCGTCATACCAAACATGCGACCTCTAAAGCCTGGTTCTGTATTAAGTGTTACAGCTGCACTCAAAGATGGGTTGATCCCTACAATACAAGAGCCAATTAACACTTGTAGTACACCAAACCACCAGATACCTACTGGTAAGCTTTGAAGTAAGAGAACAACACCACTACCAAGCATACAGTAGGAAATGGTTCTAAAGTACCCACGACGCTCACCGAGGCGCACCCATATATTGGTCGTTAAGGAACCGGCTAAACCACCGATACTGAGGATTGTACCTGAAATGATGGCTGCCCCTTCCATGGTGCCTTGCATATCACCTACATAAAGCGCCAAAATAGGCTGTAGCATCATGATGACACATTGCATAAAGAAGTAAATCCATAAAAGTCTTACTAATACAGGTTGTTCTTGAACCGACTTAAAATCCTCTCGCAAGGATGTAGCTTTTACCGGCTGTTTGGACTGCTCCTTAGAAGTTGTATTTTCAACTTCTAGTTTTGGTTCTTTTACAAGAAACAATACCGCCAAAGTAGCAATGAATACAGCTATACCAGAAATATAAAATACAGGGCGCATACCTACGACACTTTCAACGGCACCACCTAAAAATGGGCCGATGACATTGCCTAAAATCAGACCTGTTTGGAATATGCCGAGGGCACGGCCCACCTGTTTCTCATCAACGCTCAGGGAAACCATGGTCATCGCCGCAGGATAGAAACCGTTGGCAAAACCTACCAAGGCACGCCCCATCAACAATTGGTACTGATCCGTTACCATACCGATGAGGACATAACTGACAGCAATGGCAAAACCAGCGCGCAAAGCCATCCGCTTTTTCCCTTTATTATCTGCAATTTTGCCCCATATAGGCGCCATAATACCAGCAATAAGGAAGGTAATACCAAAGACAAGACCTGACCAAAGTGCCACATCAGCCTTAGGAACACCGAGTTCCAACAGATATATAGGCAGAAAAGGAATTATCATTGTGTAACATATGGCTAGCACGGTCATACTAGCCGTAATAATCCATACATTGCGCATGCCACCGCGAGCATCATATACACTTGTACTCATAGTACCCTCCCTTCCACATAAAATTGTTTAGATAAACTAATATACACATAAATCACTTTTAATTACAGTTCCATTTAAATTACAGTCCTACTTAGATTTCAATCTATGTTACTATTCATAAAATGTTATTACATTTTAATTTCATATATAAAGAAGAGCCGCATACGAAACGCGACTCTTTCCATAAAAAATACCTAAAATATAGGTATACAATGTAGTAATCCTCAAAGATTATTCAAATTAAAGTTTTCGGACTATCAATTATTCCGTAGGAAATTTGTGATCCATTACATCTTGCAAGGAAACATGTTCCATAACATGTCGGAACTCATCTTGTAAATACTGCCACAATGGAGCTGTCAAGCAGTCATTAAACATAGGACACGGTTCTACATCATCTTCTAAACAAGACACGAGAGCAATGGAGTCCTCTGCGGCATATAAAATTTCATATACATTGTATTCAGCCGGAGATTTCACCAAACGATATCCTCCATATTTACCACGTCCACTTTTAACAAGGCCCGCGGAGGATAATCGAGATACAATCCCCTCTAAATATTTATCGGAAAATCCTTGGCGTTCTGCAATCTCACGAATTGGTACATTTTTTTCTACTCCATGTTCTGCAATATCCGCCAATATCCGTAAGGCATAACGCCCTTTTGTAGATATTTTCATAAGTTAACCTCTATATCATTCATAATATATTAATAGTATATCACAAATTCATACAAAAAATGGTGGGAAATATGATACACTATACATATATCGAAATATCTTTATTTAGGTATGATTTTAATTTCATATAGGGAGGATTTTATCTAATGTTAGATAAATTATTTCAACTCAGTGAACGTGGTACAACCGTTAAAACAGAAATTTTAGCAGGTATCACTACGTTTATCACGATGGCGTACATCCTATTCTTGGCGCCAAACATTCTTAGTCTTGCAGGTATGGATAAGGATGCGGTCCTCATTGCCACAGCCTTAGGTGGGGGTCTTGTGACGATTGCTATGGGTTTATTCGTAAACTACCCAATTGCTCTCGCTCCAGGAGTTGGCCTCTTGGCATTTTACTCCTTTACTGTAGTTCTCGGTATGGGCGTATCTTGGCAAACAGCATTAGGTGCGGTATTCATTTCTGGTCTCGTTTTCCTCGTATTAACATTGACATCAATACGACAAATGATCGTTGAAGGTATCCCAGCCTCCATGAAAATTGCCATTACCGTTGGTATTGGTCTTTTCATTTCTATCATCGGTTTAAAGTTATCCGGCTTGATGGCTATCTCCATAAGTTTGTCTCCAAACTCCTTGGGTCAAGTCGTACAGACACATGGTAATCTAGTTCCTCCAGCATCTGAGGCACTTTTGACGCTCGGTAATTTGCACAGTGGTGAAACATTGTTGGCACTATTTAGCCTCATCTTTACAGCTTTATTGATGGCTCACAAAATTCAAGGTTCGCTCTTGATCGGCGTTTTAGTAACAACAATCATCTCCTATGCGACAGGCCTTTCCACAATGCCTGAGAACTTCACCGTATTGGCCGTTCCTGATTTCTCCAAAGCAGCATTCTTGCAATTAGATATTCCTGGTGCTCTTCACATGGGCTTAATTACGATTATTTTCTCCTTCACATTTGTAGAATTATTCGACTCTATGGGCACTTTGATTGGTACCGCTACAGAGGCGAAAATCGCAGATCCTAAATCTGGTAAATTCCCGGGTCTTGGTAAAGCCATGACCGTAGATGCTATCGGTGTTAGTGCCGGTGCATTACTCGGTACTTCTACAATTACGGCTTTCGTTGAAAGTGCGGCAGGTGTAGGGGCTGGCGGCCGTACAGGTTTAACAGCTGTCACAACAGGCGTACTTTTCCTAATTTGCTTATTCTTGGCTCCATTGGTATCCTTGGTTCCAAATGCAGCCACATCTCCTGTTCTTATCATCGTAGGTGCCCTCATGTTAGGTGCCATTCGCAACATCGACTTCGATGATTGGACAGAAGGCTTCCCTGCATTCCTCGTTATCGTATTAATGCCGTTCACATACAGCATCGCTAACGGTATCTCTGCAGGTCTTATTGCATACCCTCTACTCAAAATCATTGCAGGCCGTGCAAAAGAAGTTAACTGGATTATGTACGTATTGGCGGTTCTCGTTATCATCCGTTACGTATTCTTCTAATTAACATATACCCATAATGATGCTATTAGTGAAAGCTACTTTATATTCGATAGCTATAAAATCACTAATACCTAAAAGCAAAATATATGTAAATTACATACACTAAAAGAACCTATCTCCAAAGATATTACTCTAATATCTAGGAGATAGGTTCTTTTTATTATGTGTTATTTTATAGTAAATACTAATATCGTATAGCCTCACCAAATTATGATGCTATAGTTATAGTTTCTTATTACTGTTTCTTATTAACGAATTGTTTTTACACCGATTAAGTCTGTACGACTTGGATCAATATCATTTAATGGTACTACATGATCTTTATAAAACTCTGCTTCAGATGCTTTCACAGGCACTTGGAAGAACAAGAAATATGACATGTTATCTTTGCTCCACGTAATACTGCGAACTAAGCTCTTATCTACATTACCTGTATACTGCACATCACCGGTTGGCGTAGAGTCAATCCACTGTACGTCATGGTATTCCGTTGGAACATATTCTTTAGGCCATACAGTATCCTTAGAGTAACTCATGCGGAAGGCCATAACATGATTTACCCAACGGCCGCTGCGTTCTTGATATTCTTGACCTTCCTTCCAATATACAGTTTCTAATACATCATTATCATAAAAATGTGTAGCATAGTATGTATAGCCAAGAGGCAAGTAACTTGGTACAGATACGTTATAGGACAGCTTACGAGATGCATCAATTACACCGCTAGGTAAGCCGATAGATTTACTCGTAAGTATAGGCCACTCAGAATTCGTATGTGTACGCAATGGCAGCCCAATAGATTCAAAATAAGGTCTATCTTGTTCTCCATTTTGTTTAAAACTTTGCGCATTATTGCCTTTAACATTTTGCTTATCATTTCGGTCACCACGTAATCTAGTATCATCAGAAGCCACATTACTTAACGACCCTACTGAATCTACAATTTTGCTTACATAGTTTTGGTTTCTTGAGGAAGCAAAGTAGAGCATATAAACTTTGTTATCTTTTTCCCAATAAGCAATTTGAACAGAATCGTTGCTAGAGCCTAACGTATGTACAGAGATTCCATTAGGGGTAGTAAAGCTAACGACATCATCAGCATTGTATTTTGTCTTTTCCAATATAGGCTTTACTACGGTATCGATAGCCCACCCCATACGATACACAATATCTGTATTAGAGAAGGTTAATTTCTGACCATATTCTCCATTATGGCCCGTTTCCGTATACACGATTTCTAATACGTCATGATCTCTTGACTTTACATCGCGTACTGCATAGTCTTCAGGCATATAAGATGGAATCTGTAAATCATATCCAAAATAATTAGTAGTTGCCTCAATATTACGCTCTAGGATATCACCATTATCAAGTTGTTCATACCACCGATAGCGATTCACTAGCTCTTTATTCTTTTCCACTGTGTCAGTGGTAACAGTATTTCCATTTTCATCCACTAAAGGGGATAACGCACTAGCTGATTGTACTCCAAAGCTACTTAACACAGCAGCTAGTATTCCCATTGCTAATAATGATTTTGTTGTTTTCAATCTCATAATTTCTGCTCTCTCTAAATTTAGATATTTATAAGTATATATTACCGAAGTAATCATTTATCTATTACATTTTTTAACTCAGATCACTGACTTTCAAGAGTATTACGTACCATTAATAAATCACACCAGTCTATGCTTTCATAGGCACTACATGTTCCTCTTTTATTTCTTCAATTGTTTTAGGTGTTGTCGGATAGTTACCAACTAGTTCATAACGAGAGCTATCAATACTCTTCAACGGTACTACATGCTCTTTATAGAATTCCGCATCAGCCTCTTTCACCCGTTCTAAGAAGAATAGAGAATAAGCCATCCCATCCTTCGTCCACGAAATGCTGCGAACCATATGTGTTTCAGGATCACCTGTAAAATAAACCTCACTAGAATCACCTGATTTAGACCATTCAATATCGCCGTACTCAGATGGAACATATGGTATATCTCTTACGGTATCTAAGGAATATCCCATTCTATAGGCCATAATACTATCTATATATTTTTTCCCATCCCGATAGATAGTCACACCTTTTTTGTAATATACAACCTCTAATACATCATTTCGATCTTGACGTGCTGTATAAAGCTGATAACCATAAGGTATATAACTAGGTGCCTTAACCTCATACGGCAGTTGCTGTGCAGCTTCTACTATTCCTTTCCAATTACGAGCCCCTTCTTGCGTTTTCATAGGCCACTCTAATAAAGTCTTTCTTGGTAATGCTTTGATTGCTGAATCAGGATGAACTCTAGGCATATCAAATGTAACGGCAGCGGAAACACCAACATTATCGGTAGATATTGAATCATTAACAACATCAGCTGAAACATATCCTGCACACAATAATCCTACAGCCATAGCAGACAAAACGGACTTAAATAGAAGCTTCTTCATGATCTCTCCTTTTATAAAAAATTGATATATACTTTACACATATAATGATATATTTTCTTATTTATATCAAAAACATGCTGCCGATTCTGTTGCCCTAGCTACTTCATAAAACTTTTATCTTTCCTATTGTGAAAGTATAGTTATGAGCTATTAGCTGCTTTAATTCTAACTAGTTATACATAATAAAACATCCTACTAAACGCTATATTACAATAGAGTTCAATAGGATGTTTTGTTATTATTTAGTTAATGGAGGCATAATAATATCTTGTTCAAGCTGTCTTCGTCTCTTTGCGGTATAGTCTACAACTTTAATTTGAACGACGCCCACAGAGTTTACCATGGCATCAGTAAAGGGAAATTCTCGACCAGTCTGATGCTTCATTAATACTTGTAAACCATGATCCTTTTCATCAACACGCTCTAAGTAGGTAGCCTCTCCTCGGCCCATCACACTAGAATAAACTGAGCTATATTTACAAGGAATATCTCCACCTGATACGAGGGCCTCATCATTACCGTCAATTTCGATAAATACATGGGGGTTCACTTTAATCAAATTAAACTTCTTCCCCTCATGATAGCCATGTACATAGATGTAGAGTATATCATCTACAATTTCATAACCGAAATGTAAAGGTACCACGTAAGGATAATCACCATCCATCATACCTAAGTGAATGATGCGAGTGCTACTTAAAATGCCCTTAATTTCATCTATATTTGTAACCATACGATCTTGACGTCTCATAATAGCCTCCACAAGAATCGGAAAATTAATACACCTTACTCTTCATGTAATCTGCCAAGAAGATGTTTAAATTGAGCCTCATCACTATTCAGCTTTCCGAAAAAGATTTCATCAATCTCTTCAACTAATGGGACTGCCTTTTGTAATATTGCACCGCCCTCTTCATTTAAAAGAACAGCTTTCGCACGTGTATCTCTAGAGTGCTCTTTTCGCTCTACAAAACCACGTTTTTCCAATAAGCTCAATATTTGAGATACCGTCATAACATCTATCCCTGAAAGTTTTGAAATCATAACTTGTGTAACTTCGTTATCATGTTGTGATAGATAAGAAAGAGACGCTAAAACAACAAATTGAGGATGTGTTAAGTTCAACTCTTTTAACGCTTGTTTTATAGTAAAATGCCATTTATTGTACACCCTCATGAACAATAATCCTGTTGATTTTTCTGAATTGTCTTTATATTTTGATGTAAACAAACAGCAATCATCTTATCTTTCTAAACAATTTTTTAGAATAAATATAGATTGAGGAACATCCGAAAAAACTTGACTTAAAAATTCCAAATGTTGCTTATCTTCACTTTCTAAACTTACAGTATGTTTTACATTTACACTTCCGTCATGATTATCAATTATTTGATGTCCGAAAAGAATAGCACCAAATGGAGTTTCAGTCTTATCCCAAAACTCTTCAAAAGGTTTTACAAGAGTAAGTTGATATTCCATAGGTGGTATACCTTCAAGCTCCATTGTACCACATGAACCGGTCTCAAATTTACCGTTTAATGTAATATTTTTTAGATCCTCTTCCCAGTCATACCATTTTTCGATATTCGCATAGTACGCCCACACAGCTTCTTTTGTTGCTTTTATTTTCAAACTAAAACTAAATTCCATTTTATATCCTCCTTTTATTATAAGTGTACTTATTATAAATTATTTTATATTATTCGTCAATAAACTTCATAAAAAAAGAATATTCTTTGCTTTTATCAATATAAGGATATACTCTATCAGAAAATCATATCATCTTTTGTCTACTGTAAAAATACATTTGACTTTTTAGAATAGATACTGTATTATAAAAAAATAGTTTTAAAGATTCTATAGATTGTTAAAGCTGTGGTAATCCATAGCCTTTATGTTTATAGATAGTTTGTAGAAAAGAGGTCTTTATTATGTCTGATACTCATCAGTTAAAACGGGGTCTTAAGAACAGGCATGTACAGTTGCTCGCTATCGGCGGTGCTATTGGTACAGGTTTATTCTTAGGCTCCGGCCGCGCCATTCACTTGGCTGGTCCATCCATTATATTCGCCTACCTAATAACAGGTGTTATTTGCTTCTTTATTATGAGAGCACTAGGCGAATTACTGTTATCTAACCTAAACCACCACTCTTTTATCGACTTTGTAGAAGATTACTTAGGGGATCGAGCAGCATTTATCACGGGATGGACATACTGGTTTTGCTGGCTTTCACTAGCCATGGCAGACTTAACGGCCGTAGGCCTCTACATGCAGTACTGGATACCGTGGCTACCCCAATGGATACCCGCCTTACTCGTTTTAATCGTCTTGTTGTTAATGAACTTGACAGCTGTAAAACATTTCGGCGAAATGGAATTCTGGTTTGCCTTGATTAAGGTAATCGCTATTATCTCTCTTATCATCATCGGTATCATCATGATTGTTACAGGTTTTACTACAGATGCTGGCGTCGCCGCCTTTAGTAATATGTGGAATTACGGAGGATGGTTTCCGAATGGAACGATGGGCTTTATCCTATCATTCCAAATGGTTGTATTTGCTTTCACAGGCATAGAACTCGTAGGTTTAACGGCTGGCGAAACAGAAGATCCTGAAAAGGTTATTCCAATGGCCATAAACAATATTCCATTGCGTATTATTTTATTCTATGTAGGCTCTTTAGCCATCATCATGAGTATTTACCCTTGGACTGCCGTTAACCCTGCTGCAAGTCCATTTGTGGCTGTATTTACCGCCGTTGGTATTACAGCCGCTGCAGGTATCGTAAACTTCGTTGTTCTTACCTCTGCAGCATCTGCTACAAACTCCGGTATCTTCAGTACTGGTCGTATGATTTACGCCTTGGCAAAACGCGGTCACGCCCCGAGTTCGATGCGCCGCTTGACTCACAGCAGTGTGCCATACCAAGCAACGATTTTCTCGGCAGCCGTATTATTGATTACGGTTGTACTCAACTACGTAATGCCTGAAGCAGTATTCGTTATGATTACATCAATCTCTACGTTCTGCTTTATCTTTATTTGGGCCATGATGGTTATTTGCCATCTCAAATATCGCAAAAAAAATCCTGATGTAGTGGCACAGTCTAAATTTAAAATGCCTCTATACCCAGTAATGAATTACGTTATCCTCGCGTTCTTCGTTTTCGTTTTAGCCATTCTAGCCTTAAACGAAGATACGCGAATTGCCCTCTTGTTCACACCAATTTGGTTTATTATTCTTTGGGCCTTCTACTCCATGCTTAACACAGACGATGAAGATGCCCTTGGGGAAGAACTCATCGAAATGGCTGGTGTAAAAGAAATTTACAAAAAACCTAAGAAAGACGATTCCGATGATTACGTAATCTAACAAAAAAGCTCGTGCATAGCACGAGCTTTTCTTTTACTTCATAGTAGGGAAATTCTGTTGTTCATATTGTTCTAGATATGCTGGTAAATTACTTGTATCTTCATTGTAATTAAAAATAGTCTTGATGCGATAGCCTTCTTGAGTGATCATGATATCAATAGAGGATGGTACTTCTTGACCATTCTGTTGCAAGTGATTAACTAATTCTTGCAAGGCCTCTATTTGACGTAAAGAACCAGCCATATATTTACCCTTGGATAGGCCTGTATTTCTAATGACTTGACCATTGTATACTTGACCTCTATTATCTTTGTAATAAAAGCGTACAGCATCCTTATCTCCCGTAGGAACTGCTTTAATATAAATGATCTTCCAATTCTTTTTAATCATCACTTTTGTAGCTTCTGCTAAAGTATTAGACAAACGTCGTGTTTCTTTATTTGTTGATTTAGAAACACCATTAACCTGTTGAATCTCATCATTCATAGGCATATCAATAGATGCCACTACTGGATCTTGTTCTACCTTTTTTGCATCTGCAGGCTGAACCGCGAACACACCAACAACCGCCATTACAGCTAATGCGGTAAGAGCAATTTTTTTCATTCCATCTCTCCTTAGAGAATTTATCAAAACAAATTACAATTTATAAAATTAGTTACTAAAATCCGTATCCACAATAGCGAATTGTGTATAGTCAGGGTAACGTTTTTGCATTTCTGCCTTAATTTTTTCCAATGTGCCATGCGGATCTTCTTCGTCAAAGTCAAAGATAATATCGTAGTAAATAACCTTCTTTTCTTCTTGTACGTAGAAGGCATGTACTTGTACTACATGTGTATATAAACTAATAACTTGATCAAGAGCTTTTCTAATTTCAAGTACTTCTACACTTGGTTGGTTTTCAGCATATACACCAACGGTCATATTGATGCCAAACTTTTTATAAAGATGAACCGCAATGCCCTTTGTTAGGGGATGAACTTCTGCCATTGTCATCGTATCTGGTACAGAAATATGAACAGAACCAATTGTTTCTCCCGGACCATAGCTATTTAATACCAAGTCATATACACCACCCACATTCGGATGCTGTGCGATAGTTTCTTTAATATTACGGATTAAATTATCATCTGCTCGAATACCAAGCAAATGGTTGTACATTTCACGTAAAATATCATACGCCGCTTTTAAAATTAAAACAGAAATAACAGCGCCCACATAACCTTGAATATCAAAGTTAAAGAAAAATACTAAGCCTGCAGATACCAATGTGGCAAAGGTAATTACCGCATCAAAAAGGGCATCTATACCAGATGCTACGAGCGCATCGGATTTATATTTTTCACCTTGTGCCTTGATATAACGGCCCATCACGATTTTCACCACGATGGCAACAGCGATGATAACAAGGCCTGGAATATCAAAGGTAGATACCTCAGGGTGAATAATTTTTTCCACAGATTCCTTAAGGGATCCAATGCCAGCACCGAGAATGATGAAAGCTATAGCCATGGTAGTCATATATTCTATACGACCGTGGCCAAATGGATGCTCCTTATCAGCCCCTTTGGCGGCTAATTTTGTACCCACAATAGTTAATACAGAGGACAATACGTCTGTTAAGTTATTTACCGCATCAAGGATAATGGCGATGGAATTAGACGCAAGGCCCACAATCATTTTAAAAATAACGAGAACGACATTACCTATAATGCCTTTTATACTGGCAAGCGTAATCCCCCGATTACGTGCTGCACTATTATCTTGTAAAATCATACTACACCTCTTACATTCTGATTTATAGTTTTTAAATTGAACTATATCGATTTACTTATATTCCTATTATAGCTTATCGATTATCATTTGTCATTATTTTTCTTGAAAAATATTTTTAAACTTATTGATTTTACTGAGTTATCAATAATTCTCATTTCTCAATTAGAGTATTTGATGTATTGTGACTTCACAATGTATAGTACAAACCTATTATTAACAAACTAGTATTTTGTATTACGTAACAAGTTAATCAGATCAGATTATGCCATAACCGTAATACGCTCTCCTGTGCGCATGTGTGTAAATACCACCTTTTGAGCGCGTAATTGAAATGGCTGTTCCGTAGGTTGTGCACCGTATAAGGTATCTCCTACAAGAGGGTGCCCTATATGGCTGAAAGCTACTCGAATTTGATGTGTTTTCCCTGTGTACAAACGAACTAAAACCTCAGAATATCCACATTTATTGGACTTATACACAGTTTTGTCCACATTTTGATTACTTTTATCAACATCTCCTAAGTTTATATCCACATTTTTTGCTGCTATATCCACAGAATTTTTAGACTTATTCACAGAGTTATCCACAGCCTGCGAAGAATGTCTACATAGGACGGAAAAATCTGTACGAGTCTCTTTTCCCTTAGGATTCACTTCGTAATGAATCCCATCAGCACTGCGTTCCATAGGAAATACCAAAGAATCTTCATCGGCTTCTACAATGCCTTCCACAGTCGCCATATACCACTTTTCAAAGGTATTATCATCCATTTGCTGTTGATAAATACTTTGTGCTAAACCACTTTTTGCAATCACAATGCAGCCCGTCGTATCTCTGTCGAGACGGTTCAAGAAACGTACCTTTCGCTTGATACCATGTTCTTTAAAATAGTGCGCCACACCATTGGCAAGAGAAACTTGATCTTTAGAGTTTACAGTCACACCACTTGGTTTATCCACAATAAGGAGATCATCATCTTCATACAGAATGCGTAAGTCCATTTCGATAGGGTCATGATCTATTTTTTCCTTCGCCATAGCAATCCAAATCTCGTCGCCTTCAGAGATTGCATCTTTTGGCGTAGCCTTATGACCATTAATGTGGATTAATTTCTCTTCAAAAAGTTTAACTAAAGATTTTCGAGGATATCTAGTATCTAACACTTCACCAAGTGAAATATCGCGTACTTCTCCAATATGCTCAGAATCGCGACTTGATATGTCTTGATTGCTACTCGATATATCTCGATTTTTACTTGATATATCTTGACCATTACCTATTAGCTTTTGTCTTGCATTTTTCTTGCTAAGTACAGTTTCTATATCTACAGCTGTCACGGTCCACAGAATATCATCGGGGCGATGTGTTTTTCGCGCCATTAGTATCTCCTTTCTACGAGTTCAGGATCTCGTGGCATATAGTTGAGTAGCGAACTTGGTTGAACCGCTCTACCTCGTATATTCGTCTGTTCAAAGGTAATGGTCAATTCTTGTTTAGGCCGAGTAATGCCCACATAGAATAAACGCTTTTCCTCGTCTTCACGACCTTCTGCAATGGCAAAGGGACTCGGGAAAGTTCCTTCATTTAGCCCGGCCAAGAATACATGGTCAAACTCGCTGCCCTTCGCTTGGTGAATGGTAATGATAGGAATACGATCTTCATTTCGTACTTGCTGTGCAGGTTCGCCCGCCGTAAGGGCCGCCATCTGTAAGATTTGATTTAACCGCGCTAGTCCTGGTGGCCCTTCATAAGCCGTATCTAGTTTTTCCATGATGCGATATAAATCGCGTATATGCTCTACCTTTGCCGCTTCTCCATGAGATTTATAGTATTCTAGAACCCCCATTTGGTTCATGATATACGCCAATAATTTCGTTGGCATCTCCGTATAGGCTTTTCTACGCAAGGTCGCCATTTGAGAGGCGATATCCGTGAAAGCTGCCTTATATTTATTTATAGCTACCATGCGACCCGTTGTGGTCGGTACGATTTTTTCTTTCACCGCATAAATTAAAAGCTGTGCAGTGGCCAAGATATCATCCATTGCATTATGTGTTGGCTCATGGTGTATAGGAAACTTAGATGCTAGGAAACCCAATTTATGATTTGGCAAATTAGGATAGAAACGACGGTAGATATCGAGGGTATCATAAATAGCCTTGAACTCAGGATTGCCTAAGTTATGACGCGCCAATTCATTCGTAAAGATGGTCACATCATAGTTTACATTGTGACCTACAATAATAGCATTCTTAGAGAATTCCTTAAAGGCTTGTAACACTATAGCTGGCTCTTCGCCGTGCTCTTGTAAATACGCATCGGAGAAGCCGTGTACCTCTTCGGATTGACCAACAGGTACACCAGGATTGATAAAGCGTTCAAAAGGCTCTAAGACCTGTCCATGTTCATCGATGCGGATAGCCGCAATTTGAATGATATGGTCTTGAGCCGTATCTGTACCGGTGCTCTCCACGTCATAAACAACTACTTCGTGCTGTTCTAATCCACTAACAAGCTTTGCATAAGGCTCCGCTTCAAAAATAGGCATATCCATGAAGTCCGTCAATTTTAAACCTACTTGGCGCGTCTCTAGGCTTTCAATCGCAGCGATACGAGCATCACCAATACCAGCAACATATCGCTTGATAATGCGCTTCGCACTGACAGAGTCGTTTGGATTCATGAGCAGTTTGAAGTAGGCCATAATGTCCTTTATTTCTTGACGTCTAAAGAATTTAAACTCGTCGATAATCATGAAGTGACGGCGCTCCTCTTCAGGTCGTTCGCCGTTAAGACGTTCAAAAGAATCACTTAGCTGCTGTGCCTTTTTATTATCCCTCACGAGAACGCCGATATTAGCATCCTTCGGTAATGCACAGATAGCATCGTAGATATATCGGCCCTCAAGGTAGCTATTTTTACAACCTTTAATGAGAACAGGCTTACCCTTGCTTTCACTATTAGCACGAGGTAATTCAGTGTAGATAGACCCAACCAGGTCAGGGAACATATTTTGTAAGGTTTTGAAAGCCATCGTAAAGAGCGTCCAATTAGAACGATAGTTTTCGTAGAAGATGATTTTTAAAGGCTTGAAATCCGCATCAAATTGCTTGAGCAAGCGGAACGGATCGGAGCCACGCCATTCGTAAATCGTTTGGAAATAGTCACCACATAGTAGCACGTGATTACCTTCCCACAGCATTTCTAGAACTTTGTACTCTAGTACGCCTGTATCTTGCATTTCATCTACAGAGATATAGCTGTAACGACTGCGCCAGCGCTCACGAACTACAGGGTCTTGAAATAGGCGATGAACACCGCAGATGAGATCTGTAAAATCTAGGCCGTGCACGGAAGCTAAGCTTTCATCATACGCAGCAATCCATTCGTGACCATGGTTCAAGAAATCATGGAGTTCACTGTAGAGGACATTACCAAAGCTAGAGAAGAGCTGCTCAATAGCTTCGCGCTGTTCCTTCTGTAAGCGTTCGATTGTCCGCTTGTAGTCACCTACGAGATCATCAGAATAAAAGCCATATAAGGAACGATATTCTTTCACCATGGAGATAACATTAGCAAAGGACATTTCTCGCAATTTACCAGGACGGTACGGTTCAGAGAGTTCCTTGCAGTCTTCTTCATCAAAGATGGTCACGTCCGTGTACAAGGTTTCGTTGCGCTTTCCCTCTTGTTGGAGAATGAAAAAGCAAAAGCTGTGGAATGTACTAACCTCCACAGCCTTTGCAGGACTGCCCACGAGCGATTGAATGCGGCCTTTCATCTCGTTTGCGGCCTTGTTCGTAAAGGTCATACACAAGATATTCTCCGCCTTCGCATAGCCACCCTCGATGAGATGCGCCACCCGATAAGCAAGTGTATTCGTTTTTCCCGTCCCAGCGGACGCTAACAAGAGGATATTCTGTTCCACTTCATCAATAACGCGTTGTTGTTCACGATTGATAAGCATAAAAACCTCCTGTTATTTAATGCCGTAATATATAGCAGCTAAGACCATAGGAATAGGGCCTAAAATTGCTGTTAATGCCCAAATACCCACCCCAATATCCATTGGAATATTAAGTATATGAACGCACACCCAGTAGGTTAACCCACCAATCACAACATTCATAGCCACCCGTTTAATGGTGAAAAATGCTACTTTGAAAGCAATGTAGGCTACAGCAATGGAAATAACCGCCGATATAATCGGTGATGCTAATAAAGCTCCCATACTACTATCCTTTCATTTCTTGACGGTTCACTACGGCACCGCCTAGCGTTAATTCGTCGGCATATTCGATATCGCCACCCACAGGAACACCGCGGGCAATGCGCGTTACCTTGATGCCACTTGGGCTTAATAATCTCGCCAAATACAGAGCTGTTGCTTCTCCTTCGACATCCGGGTCTGTCGCGAGGATAACCTCTTGTACAACACCATCGCGAAGGCGTGCAATTAATTCTTTTACGCGAATATCGTCAGCACCAATGCCCTCCATAGGGGACAAAGCGCCTTCCAATACATGATACAAGCCCTTATAATCACCACTGCGCTCGATAGCAATGACATCGCGAGATGTTTCAACAACCATGATTGTCGTTTGATCGCGATTTGGATTGCTACAGAATTCGCAAGGATCTTGAGCTGATAAGTTAAAGCAAATAGAACAGTGACGCGTAGCCCCCTTCGCTTCTACGATAGTTTCCACGAGGCGGTCTACCTCTTCCTTCGGCATTTCTACCAAATGATAAGCCAATCGTCTAGCCGACTTAGATCCGATGCCAGGCAAGCGGCGTAGCTGTTCTACGAGCCGTTCTAAAGCGTTTGTCATTTAGAATAAACCTGTTGGCAAGTTAAGACCACCAGTTACTTTGCCCATTTCTTGAGCCAAGAGGTCGTCTACTTTTTTGCTAGCTTCGTTTACCGCAGCCATTACTAGATCCTCTAACATTTCTACATCTTCAGGATCAACAGCTGTAGGATTCAATTTCAAAGATTCGATGATTTTTTCGCCGTTCATCACAACAGTTACAGCACCGCCACCAACGGAAGCCTCTACAGTACGAGTTTTTAACTCTTCTTGCATTTTCTTCATATCTGCTTGCATTTTTTGAACTTTTTTCATCATACCAGTCATATTGCCCATACCTTTACCAAACATTGTATTTCCTCCTTTTAGGACATCGTCCTATACTAATATTCTAAGTCCATATCATTAATACTATATGACATAGGTTTATAACATATGTGTCACCTAATAGCCTCAAGGCCAAAGGTTATTATCTAACAATTACTTTTTATCTATTCTTCGATAACCTCGACTATGATGTCATGGTCTTCAGATAATTTTTCTAATGTTTCCGCCAAGAGAGGATTGTTTCGTTCCTCTTCTGTCATATGCTCTGGATCCCAGGCGTATTCTCGAGCCACCGTAACACTATCGATAGCCTCTACTTCAATAGGTGCTGATGAAAGCATAGCTTTGTCATCACCTTGATGCGGGGTTCCCCCATGAGGTTCACCCCTATCAGACTTTGGGACAGCTTCCACCTCGATATGTGCACCGCTATCCATAGGGCGCTCTAACACTTCACCATCCTCGCTGATAACAGTCACACTATCTAATGGATGTGGTGGCATATCATCTAAGGATGATACATAAGAACCCTCCATATCGTCTACAGGCACATCATCAAAGGAATGAACTGGAATATCATCCCCTTCTATAGAACCTGCTAGAGACTCAATAGGAATTTCACCATCGGGGACCTGATCAGATGGACTGCCATCAAAAGATGTAATCGGCACATCACCACCAAATGTTGGCTCTGTCTCTACACCAGCTCCTAATGCAGTTTCTGATGCATCTATTGTACTCGTATTCGCACTATCACTAACTGATGTATTTGCAACAGCACCGCCGGTTTTCTTGGCTAAGAATGCCATAGCCGCAGCCTTAGCCACGTCCACGGCTGCAGAATCAGGCTTACTCTCTTGAGGATCATTGGTTAAATCCATTTGTGTCGGTTGCCCACCAGAGGTCGTCTTTACGTCAACCATCGGTTCTTGTGGTCGTTGGGGTGCTTTTACTTGGCGTTGTGTGGTGCTACCAGCAGCCTTTTTATAGTCTTTATAAACTTGCGTGAGGGCATCCACGATTTCTACGTGTACTGCATAGCCCAGTGTATAGGTGAAAGCATCAACCGCTTCCGCCAAGTTCACTTCATTGGTCATTACATTGAGATGTAATGTATTTTTAAAGGCCATGACCGCCTTGCTTTGGTCTACATACACTAGCTGACCTTGACCGATAACGGTAGAGGTCATATTGCGATTGCTATCCTTCAAGTATTTAATCACATTGGATTGTACATTGCGATACTCTTGAGCAGACAAGATTTGTTCACTAATGATAGCCTGTGTACTAATTCCTTTTTTACCGCGACCTTTAGCTTGGTTTTTTCTAGGTTTTCGGGAAGCCGTATCCCCACTGTTTGGCGGTGGCGCCATGCCAACGCCGCCCATTGGTGGCGGAGCTATACCCACTCCATTCATCGGAGGAGGTGTACTACCTGGTGCTCCCATCGGTGGAGGCGTCATACCCACACTCGCAGGCGGTGGTGTCATGCCTACGCTGCTTGGAGGTGGCACAATGCCAACAGCAGTATTTTGAATACTACTCATGGAAGTATTCTGTACAGCAGCATTATCTACAGGAACAAAGCTGTTCGCATAGCCGCTAGGTGGACCAAATGCATTAGCACCATAAGCTGGTGTAGGAGCCGCTGGGCCTCGTTGTTCCAATTGAGCCATGCGGTTCAATAAATCATTTCGTTCAGATCGCTCAGCACTTTCTAGAGCATATACACGGTCTTCTAAGCTTTCATCAACAGAGCCTAATTTAGCACAAAGCACGAGTAGACCCATTTCGATGATGGTTCGTGGATTGTCCACTTGTTTCGCATTATTCATGATGGATTGAGCACTGCGTACATATTGGTTAAGTTCATTGAAATCAACACTATTGGCCTGAGCTAAAAACTCATCCTTAAAGGCATCGTATACCTTGAGCTCATCCGCATCAGGAGCCACCTTACCAACGAGCAAGGCACGCACATGTTGAATGAGGGCTTCCATAATCTGCGTCGCATCGCGACCTTCCGCCAATGCATCGTGAACGTAGGATAATACTTTAGGGCCATCGCCGTTGCGCAAAGCATCTAGAAAGTGAATAATCCATTCCTTACTTACGAGACCGATTAATTCTTCCACAACTTGCGATGTAATAGAGCCCGTTGCCATACCTGCACATTGGTCTAGAATACTCAAGGCATCACGCAAACCACCATCTGCATGAACAGCAATGAGCTGCGCCGCCGCAGAATCAAGGCCAAAGCCTTCTTTTTCTGCTACATAGGATAAACGCTGAGCGATATCATCAGAGGTAATACGTCTAAAAGTATAGCGCTGACAACGAGACACGATAGTAACAGGCAATTTTTCAATTTCTGTAGTGGCAAAGATAAACATCACATGAGCAGGAGGTTCTTCTATGGTTTTTAAAAGTGCATTCCACGCCTCTGTAGTGAGCATGTGGGCTTCGTCTATGATGAACACCTTTTTACGCCCCTCAACAGGCATAAATTTGACGCTTTCACGAAGAGCACGAACCTCATCGATACCGCGATTTGATGCGGCGTCGATTTCAAGGACGTCCATGGACTGTCCACTCAAAATCGATTTACAAGCACTACACTCATTACAAGGGTGATCCGTTGGGCCCTGCTCACAGTTAATAGCGCGCGCAAAAATCTTCGCCATACTCGTCTTACCAGTCCCCCGAGGACCGGCAAATAAATAGGCATGAGCTACCTTATCCTCCCGGATAGCACGCATCAACGTATCAGACACCTGATGCTGACCAACTACATCGGTAAATGTCTGCGGACGATACTTACGATATAGCGCAATATATGCCATTAGAACACCCCCTTTTTCCGAAACTTACAATACTTTATTATACCATATTCAAGAAAATTAGGCATAAAAAAAGCGGCCCCACAGGCCGCCTTGCAATATTCGATCACGACAGCCCCCGGGGTCCCCGTGGCACATGAAGGTTACCGCTTAGTGCTGCTACCTCTCAGTCCTGACACGATTCACAGGCCCCCATTGCACAGGCCCGAGAACTGCCATGATCCAATATTGCAATATAAATATTATACATGAAAAAGCCTCTATAGTCAAAGCTATAGAGGCTTTTCACTGTATTCTTATATAACAAAAATTAACTAAGGAGAAATATATTATGCATATTTTTCTTTAAATGCAGCCAGTTGTGCTTCTTCTAAGGACAAGCCTTGTTCTTTGAAGCGTTCAATAGCAGCTTGCATCTCTTCATAGGCTACGGGCACAACTTTTGTAAATCTGTTTACAAAGTTATTCCAGTTTTCTAAGATGTGACGGCCTTTAGCAGAATTAGTATGCAACACATGTTGTTCTACTAGTTCTTTAATGCGTTTAAGGTCATCATTATTCGCAGTACGTAATTCTACGAGACCTGTATTTACATAGCGTTCATCGCAATCGAGAATGTACGCATAGCCACCGGACATACCTGCTCCAAAGTTACGGCCAATTTTACCGAGTACGAGCACTTCGCCACCAGTCATGTATTCACAGCCATGATCGCCGACGCCTTCCACAACGGCAGTGATACCGCTATTACGAACGGCGAAACGTTCACCGGCCACACCGTTGATGTAGGATGTACCAGAGGTTGCACCATAAAATGCAACGTTACCGATAAGGATATTTTCATCAGCTTCAAAAATGGATTTCTTAGGTGGATATACAGTAATGGTACCGCCGGACAAGCCTTTACCGAGGTAATCGTTTGCATCACCTTCAAGTTCTAGTGTCATGCCTTTAGGAATGAAAGCACCGAAGGATTGACCCGCAGAGCCTTCGAAATTCAACTTGATTGTATTGTCTGGCAAGCCGCTTTCACCATAACGACGTGTAACCTCAGAACCAACCAAGGTACCTACAACGCGGTTGATATTGGTGATAGCCAATTTAGCGCGAATCGGTTTTTGATCCTCAATAGCAGGACGACACATACGCAAAAGTTTCGACATATCCAAGGTGCGTTCCAACTCGTGATCTTGGTCAACCATGTGCATATGGCCTACAGAAGCATCGATGTATGGACGGAACAATATACGTTTAAGGTCAACGCGAGACAATTTGAAGTTATCATCTTGAGATTTTTGACGCACAAGATCGATACGACCAACGAGCTCAGCTACGGAGCGAATACCTAAACGAGCCATGATTTCACGCAATTCACGTGCAATGAAAATCATCAAATTTTCAACATATTCAGGCTTACCTGTGAAACGAGCACGCAATTTTTCATCTTGTGTAGCTACACCATAAGGGCATGTATTAAGATTACATACACGAGCCATTTTACAGCCCACCGCAACGAGTGGCAATGTGCCAAAGCCGAATAACTCAGCACCGAGCATAGCTGCTACAGCCACATCGAAACCAGTCATCAACTTGGAGTCTACTTCTAATTGAACACGGTCACGTAATCTGTTGAGCATCAAGGTTTGATGAGTTTCAGAGAGACCAAGTTCCCAAGGTACACCTGCATGTTTTACAGACGTGCGACCTGCTGCACCTGTACCACCATCGTATCCGGAAATCAAGATGTTATCTGCTTTTGCTTTCGCAACACCAGCAGCGATTGTGCCAACACCCGCTTCAGAAGTCAATTTAACGGAAATACGCGCATCTTTGTTAACACATTTCAAGTCGTAAATCAACTCTGCCAAGTCTTCGATGGAGTAAATATCATGATGCGGTGGTGGAGATACGAGCTCAACACCTGGAGTGGAGTGACGAGCCTTGGCAATTTCAGGATATACTTTTTTGCCTGGTAATTGACCACCTTCACCTGGCTTAGCACCTTGAGCACATTTAATTTGCAATTCTTTTGCATGAATGAGGTAGTTCGCAGTTACGCCAAACCGCCCAGATGCAATTTGTTTTACTTCGGAATTCATACTATCGCCGTTTGGCAATGGTTTAAAACGCTCTACATCTTCGCCGCCTTCACCAGAGTTAGATGTGGAGCCTAAACGGTTCATTGCGATGGCGATAGCTTCATGCGCCTCTTTACTGATGGCACCGTAACTCATAGCTCCCGCTTTAAAGCGTTTTACAATAGATTCTTCAGGTTCAACCTCTTCGATAGGAATACCGCCGCCTACAGGGTAGTTCAATTCCATCAAGGAACGCAATGTTACGTGATAATCGTTGCGAATCGCTTTGGAATATTCTTTATATTTTGCGTAGTCACCGTTGATAAGAGATTCTTGTAAAAGCTCGATTGTCTTAGGATTGAATAGATGCTCTTCCCCATCTTTTACAGGACCATACCAACCGCCTGGTTCGAGTACTGTTTCATCGGATTTGAAAGCACGTTCAAAACGAGCTAATGCTTCATGTGCTACCCCACCAAGACCAATACCACCAATACGTGTTGATGTATTTACGAAGAACTTATTAATGAAGTTAGTATTCAAACCCAACGCTTCAAAGATTTGTGCACCGTGGTAGGAACGAACTGTGGAAATACCCATTTTGGACATGACCTTCATAATACCACCTACAGCGGCCTTGATGTAGTTCTTTTCTGCTTGTTCTGGTGTAATATCTCCAAGACGTTTACGAGCTTGTAAATCGCGTACTGTTTCAAGCGCCAAATATGGGTTGATAGCCGTTACACCATAGCCAATTAATGTACAGAAGTGATGTACTTCACGAGGCTCACCAGATTCAAGGATGAGACCAATTTCTGTACGCAACACTTTGCTAATCAAGTGATTGTGAACAGCAGCTACAGCCAACAACGCTGGGATTGGCGCATGATGTTCATCGACACCACGGTCGGATAAAATCAATACATTTTGATCTGTACGAGCTGCTTCTTCTGCCTTAGCACACAATTCATCTAATGCATCACGCAAGCCTTCGGCACCCTTAGTTGGATCAAATAAGATTGGCAAGGTTACAGATTTCATGCGACGGCAATCAAGAGCTTTGATGGACGCCAATTCTTGGTTTGTAAGAATTGGGGTACGCATGGACAATGCATAGGTACCAGCTTTGTTAGGTTCTGTTAAATTACCAGAGTTACCAAGCATAACACGTGTAGATGTAACCATTTCCTCACGAATAGAATCGATTGGAGGATTCGTTACTTGTGCGAACATTTGCTTAAAGTAGCTGTATAACAATTGTGGTTTATCTGACAAGATAGCCAAAGGCGCGTCCGCCCCCATGGCACCAACAGGGTCTTTACCATCTTTTGCCATAGGCACAATCATGCGAACAAGGTCTTCTTGGGTATAACCAAAAGCTTGTTGTTCTTTGAATAAATCATCTACTGTTGGAATTGTACTTTCATCGGCTTGCGTGATTTCAGACAAATGAATAACGTGTTCCTTTACCCATTCATTGTATGGCAATTCAGTAGCAACGCGATGTTTGATTTCTTCATCGGAGATGATACGTTGCTCCTCTGTATCAATGAGTAGCATTTTACCTGGTTCCAAACGGCCTTTAGCACGGATGTTTTCAGCATTTTCGTTTACAACGCCAACTTCGGAAGCCATAATAACGCGATCATCTGTTGTCACATAGTAACGAGCAGGACGCAAACCGTTGCGGTCAAGGACACCGCCGATAACTGTACCATCCGTAAAGCCCATAGCCGCAGGACCATCCCAAGGTTCCATCATAAAGCTATTGAACTCATAAAAATCATGTTTTTCTTGGCTCATGAGATTATTGCGTTCCCAAGGCTCAGGAATCATCATCATAATCGCATGAGGCAAGGAGCGGCCTGTCATGTGCAAGAATTCTAATGTGTTATCAAACATAGCAGAGTCAGATCCGCTATCATCTACTACAGGGAATACCTTTTTGATATCTGGGAACAATGGGGATTCCGCTTTACCTTCACGAGCGTTGATCCAGTTTACATTGCCGCGGATGGTGTTGATTTCACCATTATGAACTAAGAAACGGTTAGGATGTGCTCGAGCCCAACTTGGGAATGTATTCGTACTGAAGCGGGAGTGAACCATTGCCAACGCAGAGGTAAAGTCAAGGTCGCTCAAATCAAGGTAAAAGTCGCGCAATTGACCAGGTGTTAACATACCTTTATATACGATTGTTTTAGAGGATAAGGAGGCAATATAAAAATCGCTAGACAATTCCTTGCTTAATGGAATAATGCGTTTTTCCGCCAATTTACGAATGATATATAATTTGCGTTCAAATTCCTTATTGTTCGTTACATCGGGGCCTTTACCGATGAGGATTTGAATCATCCAAGGACGAATCGCCGCAGCCTCTTTACCAACCTTTGTACCATCAACCGGTACTTCACGCCAGCCGAGAACAACTTGACCCTCTTCGCGTACGACCTCTTCAAGAATTCGCTTCTGCTCGTTACGGAGACTTTCATATTTATGGGCAAAGACCATACCTACGCCATATTCGCCAACTGCAGGTAGGTTAATACCAAGCACTTCGCACTCGCGCTTGAAGAATTCATGCGGGATTTGTACTAAAATACCGGCACCATCCCCAGTATCCTTGTCGGCACCGGCACCACCACGATGTTCCAAGCGCTCCAAAATGCGTAAACCATCGTCGATAATATCATGAGATTTTTTTCCCTTAATATTAACAACGAAGCCCATGCCACACGCATCCTTTTCAAATTGGCTGCTGTACATACCATTGGCTTCAAGTCTAGCTTGATCTAGACGTTGTTGCTCTATTGTGCTTTGCTTCATATCCATAACGTGCACTCCTTCATATCACTTGATCATTCCAAGCACTGCGGCATCGTTCCGTTCGGTCTTGGTAAAAGTATAACTAACAAACTATTTCTCTATAAAATTATCAATTTAACATTCTATAGAATTTTATGTCTATACACAGTATACTCCTGTCCACTGTGAATTGAAAATATAAAAAAAACATAGTCTATGCTTTTCATGCATAGACTATGAGTTTTTATCACTATTGTTTTTTGTATACAAGGACACAGGGATAATAAGCTTCTCATCCAATAAATACGATAGTCTTATTATTTAGAGTGGAAAAATCAACAGTTATTTTTCTCGACCAAAATTATACCCTACTTCACAGGTAATCGTAATAGCTTCGTCTTTACCATACGGCACGAAAGTTAGCTCTGATGCGTGCAAACATTGGCGTGTATAAGGCTTCTTGCGCGTACCATACATAGCATCACCTACGATAGGATGACCAATATGTTCCATGTGAACCCGAATTTGATGAGTTCTGCCAGTCAACAATTTAAAACGTAACAGCGTATTGTCTCCTTCATAACCGAGAACGGTATATTCCGTTTGAGCAGGCTGACCAAACTCATCGATAACACGGCGATTATCGAATACTGGATCTACCCCGATAGGCGCATCTACCATGCCATCCGCATCAATGCGACCTTCTACAAGACCTGTATAAATGCGGTCGATACGACCTGCTTGTAGCTCATCAGTATAGTATTGTTGTGCTTCCTTTGTTTTACCAAATAGAATACAACCCGATGTATCTCGGTCGAGGCGGTGCACAGGTCGAACCTTATGGACTACGTTTTTCTTCGCATAATACCCTGCCACATAGTTACTCAATGTACAAGACTTCGTTTGCCCTGCAGGATGAACGAGCATAAAAGGAGCTTTATTCACAACTAGAGTATGAGCATCTTCGTAGAGAACGGTAATCGGCCCCTGTTCTACGTCTACCCCATAATCCTTATCTTGTGGTAACTCCAAAGTTAATACATCACCCTTTTTAAGTACTCGCTGCGAATGAGCCACACGGCTATTAACTTTCACCCGTTTCTTGCGAAACATCATTTGTATATCCCGAGAGGATAGGGAAAATCGTTCCTTTACATATTTAGAAACCGTCAACTCAGTTGGTTCTTTCACCGTATATGTTTTCCAGCTCATATTACCACCATTCGTTAATATACGTTTTTTGTTCAGGATAGAGAATATCGAAATAGTCTAACCATTCTTCGCTTACTGAAAGTTTCCCTTCAAACGCAAGGTCTCGAGCCGTAAGTGTGCCCATTAATAACTGGCTCAACGCACCGACCTCAACGGTAATATCTGTTTCACCCTCTATCGTATCAGAAATCTTTTTAACGGATGGAGTTAATGCACTGCCATATTGTACTTCATAGCGACCTTTGTTCCAACTGCAAAGCCCATCTTTTACAGCAAAGGTCATTGTTATAGGCATCATCAATGCCTCTTGATTGACAGGAATTGCTTCAAAAGCAGCTTTTACATCTACAATACGACTCATCATATATGGCATGGTAGCGTGGCCAGTTCTACCATCAGGATAGAAGCGATAATATGTATCGTGAAGGCCTTCATTCCAACGGATAGACGTACCTTGAGAACGGTGATTATAGAAATAATTTAATAATGCACGTTGTGCACGGCGTGTCGTGTAAACCAACTCAGTAACAGGAATTTCAGGCTGACCTAAACGATACACTGCGTAGCCTTCAATGACATGGTCATCGTTGCGCACTACAGCAACATTTACGCCTTCTGCAAAAAAGCTGCCTAACAAACGTTTCCATTCCTTTTCACCACGTTCTGCGTAGCCAGAAAGACGAGCCGTATATGTTTTATATACTGGATCTAACAAAGTCCATTGATCTACGCTATTTAGTAAGCCAAAGCTCAACGTTTTATCTGTCATAGGGCGCAAGTCTTCTAGCGATATGGTATTCACCCATTGATGAGCATAAAGCTCCCAACCATATTGTTGATAGAACGCTGCCTTGGATGGCATCAAAATCGTCATAGCTTGACCGCGTTTACGAAGCTCCTCTAGTGCAGCAGTTAACAGTGCACCGCCTACACCACCACGGCGGGCTGCTGGATGCGTTGCAACGCCTACCATATAGCTCGTAGGCAATACGGCACCACGTACATTAAGATTGTATTGACGCAAATGAACGGTACTCAACAATTGATTCTGTTCTAGTCCGACCATTGTATTCTCTGGTTCATAACAATTTGTAAAATAATATTGGAAGAATGGATCTTCCTTTGGTTCAAAGCAGTACGCCCATAGATTTTCCACATGAGGCGTATCTTGAGCCGTCGCAATTCTAAATTCCATAATTATGTCCTCGTTATATCATAAGAGCCACTATCTATCGCGTCACAGCGTATAATATCTAACCTGTCGCTATATCGCTATATCGCTATGATGATACGATAGTTACATTCAAATAGATAGGCTAACAATTCTATTATAACAAAATGAGCTATGGAGCACATCGGCTTCATAGCTCAAATTTTTATTTACCGCCTGTCGCATTATCAGCTTCGTTAGCATATACTGCGTCATATTTTTCAGCAAAATGATCTGGGTTATAAGATTCTTTTGCTTGACGAAGGCCAGGCAAACCCATATCTTCTTCGCGGTTGATAAATTCTACTTCGCTAAATTCATGACGAATGAATTCATTATTGATAGCTTGATACAAACCACGAATATCTGGATTTGCTTTTTCAATGTGAATCAAAGCAATTCTGTCATTGAGAAGCTCACCGATACTAAAGGCTTCGACACGGCCGAATAGTTTAATAGCACCGCCCTTAAGTCCCAACACATCCCAGTTATCAAACAACAAATTGATGGCTACCAATTCATCTTCGATACCTTCTTCATGATGCGTTTCTACCCAAGATGCTGCCGTTTCACGACATAATGGGATGATATCATCTGTAATTGGCACATATTCATAGTTAGAATATTGCATGCGGAATTGATTTAAATGGTTTTTCTTTTGACGGAATTTCTTACCAGACAAGTTGATAAGATCTTCGGACTTGTAAATGTATTCGTAGTTGTCGCGGTCAGGTGTAAATGCATAGCGACCAGGACATAGGTCTTCCATGCGTTCTTTTACATCTTTGCTAACGCCTTTAAAACGGAACGGCAATTTATTTTCTACGAACCATTCTTTAGCACGCAACAAACCATCAAGGAACTTTGCATCTTTACCAGCAAATGGAGGCAATAGGAATGGCTCACGCTTGCCACCACCTTGGATGTACAATACGCCATTCTCTTCAGCCCAGCGAATACCGTATGGATCTTGCCACATAAACAATGTAGTAAAGCAATTATCGGATGCTTCATAATGATGTTGTTCAAAATACTTGTCGATTAATGGTTTATCTCGCAATTCAAAACGTTTAAATTCTAAAATAATAATCCCTCCTATCAGATTCCTCTTTTGAGGTTACTTTCACGGTCTGTGAAAGTTTCGATTCTATTATGTTTAAACATAATCCTAACAATCTAGTATTAAACCCATAGGGGTCGTAATCACAATTTTACAGATTCACCTAACTCAAAGGTGCCATCCGTTGTGATAACCTTGTCACCTTCGTTGAGTCCAGAAATAATAGCTACGTCATCACCTTCAGTAATGCCTACCTCAACAACACGTACATCAACTGTATTATTCTCAGTCAATACATATACATATTTGCCATCTTGATTTTCCCGAACCGCCTTAGTTGGAACGGTCAGCATCTTGGCTTTCACATTAGATTCAATAACGAGTGTATAGAATTCACCAGCCTTGATAAGGCCTTTCTCATTGTTGAAAGTAGCTTTTACGAGAACACTTGGCACATTTTCAGGCTGAGTAATATCTACATAAGTCAATTCACCCGGTATTTCTTGGTCCCCCACCTTGAGAAGTACCTTCATACCATTCTTGGCTTCAGCTGTACCTAACTTCATAGCCGCATCACGGGGAATGCTGAGGGATGCTACCATCGGTGTGGATTGCTGAATCATCATAAACGGACGATCCGCAATCGCCATTTGACGGTCTTCATTATAAATAGATGTCACTGTACCTGCTATAGGAGCCACGATTGTAGAAGCTGCCATCTGTGCTGATACTTGAGCAATTTGTGCCTCGATAGCCGCCGTATTGACACCTCCCCCACCACCAGTTGTAACTGTTGTAGTTTGTGGTTGAGATCGTTCCAAAATACGATCATATTCTTTTTGTGTGATTATGCCCGCTTCACGCATGCGTTGAGCCTGTTCCAGTTGAGTACTATCTATAGATGCTGCAGTCGTAGTCGTCACAGCTGTGGCATATGATTGTGATTGGGCTTGTGCTAATTGTCCTTGCAAGGATGCTAGTTGTTGTTGTAAAGCCGATGTATCTACAGTTGCCACAGTTTGACCTTGCTGTACTTGGTCGCCTACTTTCACAGCATATACGACCTGCCCCGTCAAGGTCGGCGTTATCGTCGCCTTATTAAGGGCCGTTACATTGGCATCATTATGAATCTGCAACGGCATATCCTTGTACGTTACCTCTGCGACGGATACGGTTTTCGTACCACATCCCGCAATAGCGAGTGTCATAATCATAACACCAAGGATAGCAATTACAGAGCAGAAACGATTTATTTGCATTCTGTCACTTCCTATCATATTGATTTTTATCAATACCTTAGTATATCATAAAATCAGTTAGAATTGTATGAAAGCTAATTCCTTTAATTTATGGATATAACGGAGGTTCTCATGGAAGAACGGATGGACTTTAGAATTTTAAATAATGGTAGCTTCATTCCCTCTATCGGTTATGGTACCTATAAAACAGGTACCGAAGGAGAGACTGAACAAGCCGTTGCCAATGCACTTGGCGTAGGCTATCGTTTACTCGATACGGCCGCCTATTATGGCAATGAAGAAGCCGTGGCTAAAGGGATCAAAGCATCTGGTATTAAACGAACAGATATAATCATCACTACTAAAATCTGGCACACTGATGCAGGCTACGATAATACGATGCGTGCTGTTGAAAGTTCCTTAAAGAAATTAGATACCAACTATATTGATATCATGCTAGTACATCAACCACTAGGTGATTACTACGGTTCTTGGCGCGCCATGGAAGAATTATACGATCAAAATGTACTCCGTGGGTTAGGTCTATCTAACTTTTACGAAGACCGCCTCATCGACTTGCTGTACCACTGCAATGTTAAGCCGGTGGTCAACCAAATCGAATGCCACCCGTTCAACCAACGTCAATCACTCTTACAATTGATGAGAAAGCATCAAGTTGTAGGCATGGCATGGTCTCCATTTACCCGTGACCGCCAACCGATTTTTGACCATCCAATCATCAAAAGCTTGGCAGAAAAATACGGTGTTTCAAAACATCAAATCATCTTGCGTTGGCACATCCAACGAGGCATCATTCCATTGCCAAAGGCCAATAACGTGAGCCATATGGAAGCAAACTTCGATGTATTCGATTTCAAACTCACCAACATCGATATGGACGTTATGGAACTATTAGACCAACGATCCTTCTTGGAAAATCATCATACTGCGCCTGGTCTTGAAAGGCTATTACAACTCAAATAAAACATAATATACTAATTAAATACTAAGTAACATGCATTGTTGATAACAATTACAATAAATATAACAATCATGCCATCACGATAAGCAAAATAGTATTTGTAAAAATAAAACCACGTATATCTAACCTTTCATAGGAATAGATATACGTGGTTTATTTTATTTTATCACATTAAATATAGCTTGTACAAGAATCATATAAATTACTGTACCAGCAGCAATCGATATGAGCATGTTACGTTTCCATAAATGTAAACCTACCGTAACAACCAAGGCTATGAGCTCCGGAATACCGTACGGATATGCTAACACGACAGTCTCTTTAAAGGTATATATAACGAGCATGCCCATAACAGCGGCTGGTAATGCCTTACCTAAAAATAGTACAAAATCTGGTGCTTTTTTTCCTGGAGGAAATACGAGGAAGGCTCCAAATCGGGTAAGTAATGTACCGGCTACAACAATGGCAACAGTAATGACCATTTCTGTACTAGTCAAGATGTACACCTCCCCACTTGTACGCTACATAACAGACGAAAAGCATACATGTCATAGACAGCAGCATAAAGAGTGATTTACCAACCAATACAAGCATGATTAATGCCATTAGTACCCCAGCTACGCCAAAGGCTCTAATCTTATTATTCTTCGCATTGAGTAGCATTTCAAGGAATACCGCAATAAATAGCCCTGGCAATACGAAATCGATGCCCCGTAAATCTACGTCAGCCAATAAATCACCAAATAGACCACCTACAAAGGTGCTAAATACCCAAAATACATAGTTAAGCCAAGACACGTGGAAGTAAAACCACTTTTCATCTACATCATCTGGCAGCTTCGTTCCCATGTTGATGGCAAAACTTTCATCACACATCCAAGCAATAGTGGGGAACCATTTCCACCCCATATGAATATAACGTTGGAGCGCAGACAAACCGTAGAAGAAGTGACGACCATTAACAAACATGGTCAGTACAAACGCATTAATAGGATCAAATCCAGCCACCAACATGCCAATCGTCACAAACTCCATGGATCCCGCAAAAATAGTAGACGCCAAAACAGGCGCCGTCCACCAAGGCAGCCCTTGGCTCGTAGCATATAAACCAAAGCCTAAACCAATAACAAATAAGCTTATGCCCATAGGAGCCATAATAGGAAAAGCAAAAGAAAAAGCACTTCGACGCTTTATCTCATTCAAGGGACTATCTCCTTTCAATATCGTATAATCAGTCG